>Ga0318567_10000053_pt1 | contig 52449 bp, 37 predicted proteins | sample GRESIP088b5f20_FD_203691 | JGI IMG/M metagenome (GOLD analysis project Ga0318567, IMG submission 203691) | Tropical soil microbial communities from Luquillo Experimental Forest, Puerto Rico - GRE.SIPMG.088b5f20 | ecosystem: Environmental > Terrestrial > Soil > Tropical forest > Bulk soil...
GTATAATGGTAATGCGTATTTAAAATAAAACTCGTTCTTTATGTGTAGAGCTGTTACATTCCGGTAAATCCGGATGTTTCAACTTCAATTCATCAAGCACTTGTGACAGCTCCTTCATTGGTCTCACTGTGGCCGGCTTCTCCGGGTACATAATTACTTTAAGTACCGTATTACCTTTTGGAGGCATGTAGTCGTTAATTTTAATGATGTTTGATTTCATGCATATTTATGCTAAAATACCATGCCGTAAAACAGGCATGAATTGGCACAGATGATGAGCATTATTTTCTACATAGAGAGACAGGTAATGGGTAAAATAAAATGCCAAAGCATAAGAAACCTGTCAGGCGAATAATTGTAGAAATAAATGCGCAGGTTGTTCTTGAACGAATGCAACCGTTTGCAAAATGCGTTGTCTTTATGCGGTCTGTTAATTGCTTAGTTTCAACGATAAAGAACTCCTTTTTTATAATAATATGGTTTTGAAGAAACTCAATTTTAATGCTGCTTTGATTAAAAAAACGATCCGTATTATTTTAAAAATAGTCGTTGGGCTTATAATCTTTTTTGTCCTTATTGTTGGGCTCATTCTCACACCTCCTGTGCAGCAATTCATTAAAGGGAAAGCAGAAAATTATCTTCAGAAAAAATTACAAACAAAAGTTACAGTCGGTAGAATTTATATAGGGTTGCCAAAAAGCGTGGTACTTGAAAATATTTATCTTGAAGATCGCTCGAAAGATACATTGTTGTACGGAGGGAAAATAAATGTAGATATAGCGTTGCTAAAATTACTCAAAAGCAATATTGAAGTCAGCGACATCGAGCTTGACAATATTACAGCAAAAGTAAAGCGCACACTGCCCGATACAACCTTCAACTTTCAATTTATCATAGATGCATTTTCCAGCAAAGAACCTGCGAAACCGAAAGACACAACGGCATCGTCTACCAATATTTCACTGAATAAAATTGAACTGAATAAAATCCGTGTACTGTACAACGACGCAGTAACGGGTGCTGATGTAGAGCTTTGGCTAAATCACTTTGACACGAAAATTGACAAGTTCGATCTGGATAAAAACGATTTCGATATTCCGAAGATCAATCTGGATGGCCTGTCTGGAAGAGTTTATCAGAACAAACCGTTGGTAAAATCCGAGCCAACCAAAAAAGATATCCACGATGCACAGAAGCCTTCTGCTGTTTTTATTGCTTTAAAAAATATAGACATCACCAAAGTGAATGTCGATTTCAGAAATGATGTTTCGGCATTCTATTCAAATATTAATCTTGTAAAGCTTGGCGTTGCTGTAAAAAAAATTGATCTGCAAAAAAAGATCATTCAGTTAAGAGAACTGGTGCTTCAGCATACAACTGCAGATATCCGGTTGGGAAAAAAAGAAGAAGCGAAAGTTGTAGCAAAAGAAGCAAAACAGGAAGTTGTGGCGCAGAAAGAAGCAGGCTGGGATGTGAGTGTGGGAAGCATTTCGCTGGATGAGAACAACATCAGGTTTGACAATGACAATAATCCACGTCAGAAATATGGAATCGACTATGGTCATATAAAAGCAGACACACTCACACTTCACGTAGATGGTTTTGTGTACAATGATGATAAAATTGCGGGCACGATCACAAAGGGTAGTTTCAATGAGCAAAGCGGATTTGTTTTGCAACAATTGCAAACTGAATTTTTATACGGCGCCAAAGAATCGCATCTCAAAGGCTTGTATTTAAAAACGCCCGGAACAGAGCTACGCAGAGAAGCCACCATTTACTATTCTTCCATCGATGCACTGGCAAAAGACTTGAAGAATTTGCAGGTCGAATTGAATCTGCAAAACAGCAGAGTGCAGGTAAAAGACATTCTAACGTTTGTGCCTGATTTGCGCAAACAACCTGCATTTGCCGATCCCTCAAGGACATGGTTTTTGAATGGAACAGTAAGAGGGAAATTGTCAAACCTCATCGTTCCGAAATTGCAGGTGAGTGGCTTGAACGAAACATCCATTGATGTAAGTGGTACCATAAAAGGTTTGCCCGATGCAAAGAATGTTGTGGCAAATCTTACCATCAATAAAATATCAACGGGTAAAAAGGACCTTGATCTTTTTTTACCGAAAAATACTTTGCCGAAAAATATTACACTACCAGACAAGATTGCATTACAGGGAAAATTTTCCGGAGGCGTGTCGGCTGTCAACGCTGATCTATTGATGACCTCCAATCTCGGCGCAGCAAAGGTGAAAGGATATGCAAGAAATTTTTCCGATAAAAACAAAGCAGTGTATGACGTCGTGGTAGAAACTAGATCGCTTGATATCGGCACCATTTTGCAGGATAAAGAAATGCTCGGCAAGTTTACGCTGACAGCTAGTGCAAAGGGAACCGGCTACGATCCTAAAACCGCAAATGCAGTGGTGAAGGGAAATTTGAAAAGCGGTGTGATAAAAAAGTATGAATACAAAAACTTCAACTTCAATGCGGCGATTGCAGATCAGTTGTTAAAAGCAGACGCATCAATTCACGATCAAAATATTGATGTCACTTTAGAAGGTGAAGGAAACTTTGCAGCGAATGATCCGGCTGCGAAATTTCACATCATGGTAGACAGTGTGAAAACTGCTGCTTTACATTTCACCAAGGATTCAATTATTTACAGAGGAGAGATCACCGGTGATTTTCCAAGAGTGAATGTTGATAGTTTGGAGGGAGAAATGTCCATTGCAAAATCGTTGTTGGTAATGAATGGCAGGCGTGTGCAAATGGACAGCATCATATTGGCATCGGGAAAAACAGATAGTGGTCAGTTTGTAACACTGCGCAGCGATTTGGCAGATGTACAATTGCGTGGTAAATATTATCTGTCTGAAGTGGCAACCGTTTTGCAACAAGCCATTCAACCATATTTTGCAATTATGCATGATACGGCGGTGAAAAAAATAAGGCCGTATGATTTTACATTAACAGGAATAGTAAGGAACAATAAAACATTGCAGGCTTTCGAGCCTAATCTGACGGACCTGCGTGACATTACATTGACCAGCCATTTTTCTGAACCTGAGTGGAGAGTCCATATGGAAGCGCCTTCAATTATTTACTCGACAGACACCATTCAAAACTTTGTGCTGAAAGCGGGAAACATTGACAGTGCCGCATTGATAACGATTGGTGTGCAAAAAGTAATGATCGGGAATAGTGTTTCGATGAATGGCATTACGATCAATAGTAAGTTAGAAGATAATAAGATCAATGCAAGAATTGGTATAAAAGATCAAGTAGGAAAACAGAAATACTTCCTTGGTCTCGATTTTCAACAACCGCAAAAAGATGATTATATTTTTTCTTTGAGAAAAGATTCGTTGCTGCTTAACTATGCGAAGTGGAACACAACGGATAGTAATCGCATTTCTTATGGCAAAACAGGCATCAATGTTAAAGATTTTGAACTCAGCAACGGCAGTCAAAAACTAAGCATCAAAAGTGAAACAGACGAAAAGAATGCTCCGATACTTGCCAACTTTAGCAACTTCCGCATTGCAACATTGACAGGTTTTGTACAGGCTGACTCATTGCTTGCCGATGGCACATTGAATGGAAATGTGAAGGCGAATGATGTTACCGGGAAAATGAATTTCGTAAGCGATCTTACCATTACAGATTTCACGATGCGAAAAGATACCGTTGGTAACATCGCCATTAAAGTCGATAACACTACAGATAACACCCTTGATGCAGATGTTGCAATCACAGGAAGAGGAAATGATGTCTCGTTAAATGGTCAGTACTATTTGACACCCGTTAACAACAATGATTTCCATTTTGACCTGGTGATGAACAAATTGCAGATCAACACCATTGAAGGTGCGACAATGGGAGCGATCAGCAAATCATCAGGAACATTATCAGGCAAGTTTGATGTGTCCGGAACTGCCAGCCAGCCTACAATTGATGGTGATTTGGTTTTTGATAAAGCGGCGTTCAACTTAACGATGTTGAATAACTACTTCATGATTCCGCAGGACACTGTAACGATTGACAAAGAGGGAATTCATTTAGATACTTTCACTATCGAGGACTCTGCCAGCAATAAGTTTGTAATGGATGGAGATGCGATGACTTCAAATTTGCGTGACTATAATTTTGACATGACGATCCGTTCGCGAAATTTCCGCGCATTAAATACGACCAAGAAAGACAACAAGCTTTATTACGGACAAATTTATCTTACCACAAACCTGAATGTAAAAGGCACTGACCGCTCGCCTAAGGTTGACGGAACGCTTACAATTGAAGACAAAACAAAGCTTACGGTGGTGCTTCCTCAAAATGAACCGGGTGTTGAGAAACGTGACGGCGTAGTGAATTTTATAGATATGGATGCGCCGGAGAACGATTCTTTATTCATGGAAAAAATGGATTCGCTAAACACTTCAGCACTGCGTGACTTTGACGTAAACGTAAACATCATACTAAAGAAAGACGTGGAGTTGAATTTGATCATCGATGAAGGCAATGGAGACTTCATAAGTCTGAAAGGTGAAGCGACGCTCAATGGTGGAATTGATAAGAGCGGAAAGATTACCCTTACCGGTGCTTACGAACTGGAATCCGGCTCTTACGAGCTTACATTCAACATGATTCACCGCAAGTTTGATATTCAAAAAGGCAGCCGCCTGACATGGACGGGTGAGCCTACCAGTGCAGACGTGGACATAACAGCAGTGTACGTTTCGCGTGCTGCGCCGATTGACCTTGTGCAAAATCAACTTCAGGGTTTGGATGCATCGCAAACGACCGTTTACAGGCAAAAACTTCCTTTCAGAGTGGTGCTGAATATGAAAGGAGAGTTGATGAAACCATCGATCACATTTGATATTCAGTTGCCGGAAAATGAAAACTACGGTGTTAACAAAGATGTGATCACGACGGTAAATAATAAACTATTCATTCTAAGACAAGATCCTTCGGAAATAAATAAACAGGTTTTTGCATTGCTGTTGCTCAACAGGTTTGTACAGGAAAATCCATTTGAATCCAGTTCGAGTGGCTTGACTGCGGAATCTTTCGCGAGACAAAGTGTGAGTAAGCTTATCACAGATCAGTTGAATCAATTTGCCTCTGACCTTATCAACTTTGTTGACATCAATTTCGATGTGCAATCGCAGCAAGATTATGCTACCGGAACCGAACAGCAAAAGACTGACCTGAATGTGAATGTGTCAAAGCGTTTGCTGAATGATCGGTTGGTGGTTTCTGTTGGCAGCAACTTCCAGCTTGAAGGTCCGCAGGCGGCCACACAAAATGCTGCATCGATGCTCAGCAATATTTCAGCAGCTTACAAGCTCAGCAAAGATGGACGATACATGGTGCGTGTGTATCAACGAAGCGATTACCAGGGCGTGCTCGAAGGTTATGTGGTGGAAACCGGTGTCGGATTTATCATCGTGCTTGATTACAATACGCTTAAAGATATTTTTAGAAAGAAGAAACAAAGGGAAGATGATTTAGAGAAATCAACGAGAAAGAATAAGAAAGCAAGTAGTTAGGGAAGATGCTTCGCATCTTGAAGTTTACCACTAAGACACTTAGGACACTAAGTTTACACTTAGGTCTTATTGGATGAAACTCTTGCAAATATCTCTGAGACTATGTCTTTAAGGAATCTCTTAGTGAAGCTAAATGTACTTAGTACCTAGTTCGGACGGGCGTTAGTGGTAAAAGAACAGACATGAAATTTTTTGGACTATATATCATTTTAATCGGAGTTTTCATTATCTCATCATGCAGCAATACAAAGTATTTGCCGGAGGGCGAAGCTTTGTATACAGGTTCAAAGATCAAGGTGGTGGATTCTGTTTATTCAAAGAAAAAGAAAAAGGCGATTAAGGAACAAGTTGAAGATCTTACAAGACCCAAACCAAATAAAAAGGTATTGGGTTTGCGTGTGAAACTATATGCCTACAACATCGCGGGAAAAAAGCGCACGAGCAGTAAAGGGTTGTTTGGCTGGCTCAAATTTAAATTTGGCGAACCACCAGTGTTAATAAGCAATGTGAACCTGGGTATCAACGAACAAATACTGGCGAATCACTTACAGAACAAAGGTTTTTTTGCAGCGAACGTAAAAGGCGATACCGTTGTAAAAGCGAAGAAGGGCCAGGCTATTTACACTATAACTCCAAGTGTTCAATACACTATCAACGAAGTGCACTTTGATCTTGATAGCAGCGATTTGAAAAAAGCAATCGCCCGCACAGCTAAAAGAACTTTATTACTGAAAGGGGACCCTTACGATCTTGACGTTATAAAAGCAGAAAGAAATCGCATTGATACTCGTTTAAAAAACAAGGGCTTTTATTATTTCGATGAGGATTTTATTATTGTTGATGTTGACAGTACGATTGGTAAAAACCAGGTGAACATGTATGTGCGAGTGAAGACCGGCACGCCTTCTCCCGCAAGAAAAATTTACAGGATCAACGACATCTACATTTATCCCAGCTATCGGTTGAACAATGTAAATCCCGCAGACACTTCAACAAAGAATGCGTTTTTCTACAAAGGATACTATGTGGTTGACAGAAAGCATTTGTACAAACCGCAGATGTTTGAGAGGGCAATGCTTTTCAAGCCTGACAGCATTTATAGCAGAAGAGATCATAATCAAACATTGCAGAGACTAACAAGTCTTGGGTTGTTCAAATTTGTAAAGAACAGGTTTGAAGATGCGCCAAATGTGGATTCGCCAAAGTTGAACACTTACTATTATTTAACGCCCTATCCAAAGAAATCGCTCAACGTAGAAATAGCGGGAACAACGAAGTCAAACGATCTTACCGGTTCTCAGATCACTGTTGCATGGAAAAACAGGAACACGTTTAAAGGAGGTGAATTGTTCACAGTAAAAACATATGGTGGCTTTGAAATTCAATATGGCGGCCAGTTTAAAGGGTACAACACATTCCGGACAGGTATCGAAGGAACTTTGTCCTTTCCCCAATTTATTGTGCCGGTATTCAAGTTAAATACAAGCGGAGGCTTTGTGCCTAAGACAAATATCACGGTCGGCTTTGATTGGTTGAATAAACAACAACAATACACACTGAATTCGTTTCGCGTTGCTTATGGTTATGTGTGGAAAGAAACGCTGGCAAAGGAACACCAGCTTTACCCCATAAGCGTAAACTTTGTGCAGCCAATAAATGTGACCCAACAATATCTAGACAGCGCTAAGAATAATGTGACACTCCAGAAAGCAATCGAGAAGCAATTTATAATCGGTTCTACTTATTCTTACACATACAATACTTTACTGACATCAAGACGAAAAGACGGACTGTACTTCAGAGGAGGTGTCGATCTTTCAGGAAATATCGTTGGCCTGTTCTCGAAGAATAATGATGTGAAAAATGGAGACACCGCCAGGATCTTCAACGCGCCATTTTCTCAGTATGCCCGTTTTGATGCGGATTTCAGAGTGTATCATAAAATCGGGAAGACCACTATTTGGGCCAACCGCCTATTTGCAGGAGTCGGCTTCCCTTATAAGAACTCATCTTCTCTGCCGTACGTAAAACAATTCTTCGCTGGTGGTAACAACAGCTTGCGCGGCTTCAGAAGCCGTTCAATTGGTCCGGGATCGTATCTCTATCCCGATACTACTTCCGGATTTTATCCCGATCAAAGTGGTGATATAAGACTGGAGCTTAACACCGAGTTGCGGGCCAAACTGTTCAGCATCGTTTACGGTGCAGTGTTCTTCGATGCAGGAAACATCTGGCTCTACAACGACAATCCTGAGCAGCCGGGTGGAAAGTTTACGAAGCATTTTTTGAATGACATGGCTGTCAACACCGGCTTCGGTTTGCGATTCGACGTATCCATTCTGGTACTGCGACTTGATCTTGGTGTCCCCCTTCGAAAGCCCTGGTATCCGGATGGACACAAATGGGTGGTTGGTGAAATTGACCCCGGCAGCTCAAAATGGCGTAAGGATAATTTAATATTGAATATTGCAATTGGATATCCTTTCTAGGGGTGGACAGAATAATTGAATAAATGAATAGACTGAATAACTGAGTTTTGAGGGATGGAAGCCCCAGAGGGGCGGCATGTTAGTAGCCACGCAATGAAAAAATGTTTTTAAAATATTTGTAACCAATAATTTATGAGGGCGTTCAATGAATATTCTGATTGATTCGCACCTTGTCTGGCTCTGAACTGACAGATTTAATGCCCCATAACCTTTTCATTTCCACTCTGACAACCCCATAATTCCCAAACTGTCAATTTTTCACATAACCTGCCATTGGCATAAGGATTGCCAATTATTCTGCGGTATATTAAAACACTAACCTAAAAGGAAATCAATTATATGGGAAAAATTATAGGTATCGACTTGGGAACCACAAATAGTTGCGTAGCCGTAATGGAAGGTAACGAGCCGGTGGTTATTGCCAATGATGAAGGACGTCGCACAACGCCTTCCGTGGTAGCATTTTTGAAAAACGGAGAGAGAAAAGTGGGTGATCCTGCAAAACGTCAGGCCATTACAAACCCGCATAATACTATTAGTTCAGTAAAAAGATTTATGGGTCGTCGTTACGACGAAGTGACCGAGGAAATCAGCCACTGGGCATATAAAGTAGCAAAAGGTGACAATAATACCGTTCGTATTGACATTGACGGACGTCTTTATACTCCACAGGAAATTTCTGCAATGGTTCTTCAAAAAATGAAGAAAACTGCTGAAGACTACCTGGGACAAGAAGTAAACGAAGCGGTAATTACCGTTCCTGCTTACTTTAACGACGCTCAGCGTCAGGCGACAAAAGAAGCTGGTGAAATTGCCGGTTTGAACGTTCGCCGTATCGTAAACGAACCAACAGCCGCTGCATTGGCTTATGGTTTGGATAAAAAACATGCTGACCAGAAGATCGCTGTATTTGACCTCGGTGGCGGTACATTCGATATTTCTGTACTGGAACTGGGTGATGGCGTATTTGAAGTAAAATCTACCAACGGTGATACTCACTTAGGTGGTGACGACTTCGATAAAATCATCATGGACTGGTTGGCAGACGAATTCAAAGCTGACGAAGCCGTTGATCTGCGCAAGGACCCTATGGCTTTGCAACGTTTGAAAGAAGCTGCTGAAAAGGCAAAAATTGAATTGTCTTCTTCAAGCGAAACAGAGATCAACCTTCCATACATCACAGCAGTTGACGGTGTGCCTAAACACCTTGTAAAAAAACTGACTCGTGCTAAATTCGAGCAACTGGCGGACAGACTGTTTGAACGTTGTTTGAAACCTTGCGAAGCTGCGTTGAGAGATGCCGGTTTGTCTGCATCTCAAATCGACGAAGTGATCCTGGTGGGTGGTTCTACACGTATTCCTAAAGTACAGGAAATGGTAGAAAAATTCTTCGGTAAAAAGCCACACAAAGGCGTTAACCCTGATGAAGTGGTAGCTATCGGTGCCGCAATCCAGGGTGCTGTTTTGACCGGAGAAGTGAAAGATGTATTGTTGCTTGACGTTACTCCATTGAGCCTTGGTATCGAAACTATGGGCGGTGTAATGACAACAATGATCGCTTCTAACACAACGATCCCAACTAAAAAATCTGAAACATTCTCTACAGCCAGCGACAATCAACCAGGCGTACAAATCCATGTATTGCAAGGTGAGCGTCCGATGGCAAATCAAAATAAGAGTTTGGGTATCTTCAACCTTGATGGAATTCCGCCCGCTCCAAGAGGCGTTCCTCAAATTGAAGTAATATTTGATATCGATGCTAACGGTATCCTGCATGTTACTGCAAAAGATAAAGGAACAGGCAAGGAACAAAAGATCCGTATCGAAGCAGGTAGTGGTTTGAGCAAGGAAGAAATTGAAAAAATGAAAGCCGAAGCGAAAGCCAACGAAGCAACCGATAAAGAAGCAAAAGAAAAAGTTGAAAAGATCAACCAGGCAGACAGCTTGATATTCCAAACAGAAAAACAACTGAAGGAGTATGGCGATAAAGTTCCTGCAGATAAAAAAGCGCCTATCGAATCAGCTTTAACAAAGCTGAAAGAAGCGCACAAAACGCAGGATATTGCTCAAATCGACGCAGCAGTTAATGAACTGAACGCTGCATGGACTGCTGCCAGCGAAGAGATCTACAAAGCAACTCAGGCTGCAGGTGGCGCTCAACCTCAAGACGGTGGCGCACAACAAGGCAACGGTCACCACGACGCTGGTGAAAACGTAACTGATGCAGAATTCGAAGAAGTGAAATAATCACGGGATACGGTAAAATATAAAGCCAGTCTGAGTTTCAGGCTGGCTTTTTTTGTTGGCTGAATAACTGAATAAACTGAATAACTGAGGGCAGCTGAATATTAAAAGCAGAACGCCAAACGCGGAGGTATTGCGTTTGGCGTTCTTTTGCGTTAAGCTTATTTCTATAAACTAGTTACAATTTTTCACCGTCACCTGCTTGCAGTATGACGCTTCTGTTGGCTGTCCCATATCGACTGTAAGGCAGATGTTGTATACCCCCGGTATCACATATCCGGTAAGCACAGGATCCTTATCTGTCGATGAAGGAGGAACTGTATTTACCAGGTAATTTGGAAGTTTTATCCTTGTAAGGGTGTTTGCGAGTACGCTTGGAACAAAGGTGTAAACATCACCATCAACAGTAAACAATTTTGAAAAAGAGTGGGGGAAATTAAGTTTGCCCAAATCTCCTAAATCTTTAACAGTAGGAACATTTTGAATGTTACCATTGAAGTCTAATTGAAGAAGATTGTTGTCTGCATTGACAACGTATCCAACCAGTCTGGTTCCCGAACGCATGATAATCATGTCTCTTGGTTTGGATAACTTGTTTCCCACATCACCAAGTTGAGTGACAGTAGGAGTTGACAGCAATGATGTACCAAAATCAAGCCTGGTGATCGTTCCAGCGTTTGAAGTTTTTCCGTCAGTCACAAACACATACCATTTTGAATTATCATTGTAAGCACAAATTCCTGTTGGGTAATTCAGTGTTGTGATATTTGAAAGTGTCGTAACTGATGGTGCAGTGGTGAGATCGCTGGAGAAATTTATTCTTGTCATGGTATTGTTTACCGCATTTACTGTAAACCCGTACCAGTTGCTGTTTTCAGTAAAGGTATACAGGTCTATTGGTTGGGCAAACTCTGCGAATGGATAAGTGGTGACCTGCGGCGTTGTATTTTTAATATTTGTACCGAAGTTAATTTTATAAACCTGAGGTGTTGTACCATAATTACGATCTCCGCCTACCAGCAACCCGTACCAGTTACCGTTAGCGTTAATGATTTGAAATCCCTCATTTTGGACCTGAATGACGCCTAAATTTCCCAGGTTTGTTGCAACCGGAGAATTGTTCAGGAGGCTGGTACCAAAATCAAGGCGAATAAGCGTGCCATCGCCGTTATTGACAACGAACATTACATATTCATCATTAATTTTTACATAGTCAGAAAACACAGGTCTGTAAAGGGTGTTTGCCGCAAGTGTAAGGTTTGTGGACGTGAGGCTACTGTCTGTTGATCCTTGTCCAAACGACCAGTGATAATTGGTCGCATTTACCGAAGTATTTGTGAGGTTCAAAGGAACGTTGTTGCAAATGGTGTCCGGACAAGTGAAACTTGCTGTAACCTTTTTTGTGGTTTTTGAGCAAGCTACCATAGTACAAAGAGAAAGACCAAACAAAAGGGCTTTGTGTTCTCTTATTAGGGAAAGGGGTGTCATAAAATAAAATTTATCTGTAAATATATCTAAAATAACGAGTTTAACGAATTAGTAGTACTGTTCCTTTCCTGATTATATCTCCACAAATCGTTTTAGCATGAATGATATAAACGAACCCACCGGCTGATTGAGGTTGTCCTTTGAATGTTCCGTTCCAGCAATCAGCTATGTTTGAGGTTGACCATACTTTTACACCCCATCGGTCGTAAACACTAAAGTCGATTAACTTATTGTTAACTCCCCAGTGACGGATATTGAAGCAGTCGTTTTGCCCGTCGCCATTTGGTGTAAACGCATTTGGCACAACAAAAAGGTCTTCCCCGTCATGAGTAACGTTTACCATTATACTATCAGTGTTAGAACAAGTGTTTTTGTCGGTCACTTTTACGTAGAATTCTGTATTCTGAAGCACGCTTGCAACGGGACTGATTGCTGTTGCGTCGTTCAAATATTCCGCCGGCCACCATTTGTATTCAATGCCTCCTGAAGCACTGATGTTTGTGCTCGGGTTGATACAATCAATTTCGTTCGATTTATGCATACTGATCGTTGGCAAAGGATTAACTTTTATATGCGCAGTTAATACATCTGTAATGTTACAGGCTTTATTGGTGATAGTTACCTTATAATCTGTTGTGCTGGTTGGGAAAACTTTTGTGGCAGCAGCATTTGCATCCAGAATAGTCGTGGTCGGAGCCCATTTATAAACGTCCCCTCCACTCGCAGTAACCAATAGTGAATCATGAATACAAAGTGCCGGTGTTCCCGGATCAATTGCGAATACAGGCTTTGGCAACACTTTCACGAAAACTGAATCTACGTTGCTGCAATTGTTTGCATCAGTAACCTGTACCTTATAATAGATGCTGCTATTAGCTGTCGCCACGGGATTGGCAATAAGCGCATTGCTCAATCCTAATACCGGATACCATTTGTAGGAAACGCCACCTGAAGCTTGCAATTGCGCATTTCCGGGGATGCAAATAGTTGTGTCATTGCTTTTGGCAATCGTTGGCAGAGACAAAATATCTATAGTTATTTGTCCGTTGGCCGCACAACCATCATTGCTTGCCTTAACTGTGTAGGTTGTTTTTGCTGCAGGCTTCGCTGTTGGATTTGCAAGGGATGGATTGTCAATCGTTGTTGCAGGCGTCCAATCATATTTGTTAGTAGAAGTCGCCTGTGTTTTTAAAACGATTGATGAGCCGGCACATATCGCCGTATCCTTTGATAAAGCAATTGTTGGAACCGCCTCCACATTCACCGTTATTGAATCCTTGTTCGAACAGTTATTGGCATCAGTCACTTTTAAATAGTATTTCGTCGTGTCTGTTGGTGTGGCAACAGGATTAGAAATATTTGCAGCCGACAGTGTAGGAGAGGATATCCACTGATACACGGTTCCGGTAGCAGATGAAGCACTGATTTGAGCAGAACTTCCTACGCAAATAGTTGTGCTGTCCGCGAGGTTTATCACGGGCAACTGCCAAATCGAAAGTGCGGTTGTATCTTTATTTGTACAGTTGTTTGCATCAGTAATGGCAACGATGTAGTTGCCTCCCAGCTTCGCCCAAAGGGTTTGTTGTGACGAGCCGTCTTGCCATAAATACTTTATGCCGTTGGTACCCGCGTCAAGAAGGAGCGAATCATTTTTACAAATAGAGGCTTTAGCCACAAGGTTAATTACGGGTAGTTCCAGCGTGCTCACAACTAAAGAGTCTGCGTTATTGCAACCGTATTTGTCAGTGATAATGACTTTGTAAAAACCCGCCTGCTTTGCTTTGAGACTGCTTTTGGAAGATCCATCCTGCCACAAATATTTCGCGGCGTTCGTTCCGGCATCTATCAATAATGAATCATTTTTACAAATTGTAGTATCGCCAATCAGATCGATTAAAGGCAATGCTCGTTCGCTGACATAGCTTGTGTCTTTGTTGACGCAGCCATGCACGTCCGTGACTTTTACAAAATAATTGCCAATATTTTTTACCCAGATGGTTTGCGTGTTTTCGCCGTTGCCCCACGAGTACGAGATGGCATTATTTCCCGCATCCAGTTGCAGCGAATCATATTTGCAATAGTAGCTGCTATCCGGCAAGCCTATGTTTGGCAAAGCAAATATGCCAACTGAGATGGTGTCTTTTTGTGCACAACCAAAGGCATCAGTAACCTTTACATTATAAGAGCCGGCCGTTTTAACCCAATACACACTATCCTTTTTGTTGTCCTGCCACAAGAATTTTGCACCCAAATTTTTTGGATCAAGTAACAGTGAATCATTTTTACAAATGCTCGTATCAGTGCCAAGATTAACAATGGGAAGTTCTTTTATCGTAGTCGTGTAATTGTCTTTCCCTTTACATCCGTAGTAATCGTACTGAACATAATAACTGCCCGCCGTTTTTGCAAATATTGCAGTGTCTGTGGCACCTGTGTTCCATAAATATTGGCTGTATTTTAAACTCGTCTGCAGTTTTATACTATCACCGCGACAAAGGAACGTATCAAGTACAGGACGGACTGGCGGAGCCGGCAATACCACAATAGGTTTGCAAAATGAAGATTGAGTCGGCAGACCCTCATCAATCGTTAAATTTAAACTGTAGTTGCCCGGCGCAGAATAAGTAATGTCAGGCGGATTCTGCAATGTTGAACTTGGTATGCTGGAGCTGGTACAGCCGGGAAATTTGAGACGGGTAATAGTGTTGTTGCTAACGTTGGTCACGAAGCTGTATAGATCATTTCCTACTCTAAATATTTTTGAAATAGAGTGAGGGAACGAAAAATTTCCAATGTTTCCCAACGATGTAGTCGTTGGAACACTTTCAATATTGTTATTGAAGTCAAGACGAGTGATAGTGTTATTGGCATTTACTACGTATCCGATGATCTTATCGCAGGTCTGCAAAATATAAATATCCCTCGGTTGGCTCAATGTGTTTCCTACCGTTCCCAGGTTGACTGCTGTCGGGTTGTTTAATAACGAATTGCCGAAATCTAATCTCTCAATACTGTTGCTAAACTGATTGGTGATAAACACATACCAATTGCCGTTGTTAAACAAAGCGTTAATGCCTGTTGGATAGTCGAGGTAAGGCACATTATTGAGTGATACTGCAGTAGGCGCATTATTAAGGTCGGTAGTAAAGTCAAATTTTGTAATGGTGTTATTCTTTGCGTTGGTCGTGAACCCGTAAAGATGTCCGGTATTGTCGCTGAAAGTGTACAGGTCGATTGGTTGGTTCATATTACCAATGTTCGGATACTTTGTTACGGTAGGAGTTGTGTTGGTGATATTGGCGCCGAAGTTGATTTTGTAGAGTTGTGGGGTCGTTCCAAATTGCGGGTCGCCGCCAACAACGAGTGCATACCAGTTGCCTTTCGAGTTTACTATTTGTATGCCCTCTGTTTGAATTTGAATAACTCCAAGGTTGCCAAGATTAACAGGAGTGGGGGTATTCAGCAAACTGTTTCCAAAATCAAGACGTGTGATAGTGCCGTTATAATTGTTTACAATAAATACATAGAACAGTCCATTCACGTTTACAAAATCAGAAAACACAGGTCCATTCAAATAGCCACCAGGATTGCCAAGATTTTGGGCGGTAATGTTTCCTCCAATATCACCGGCACAGAAGCTCCAGTAATAAGTGCTTGGATTGATGGATGTGTTATTTATTTTGACTGTAGTGTTTACGCAAACTGTGTCGGGCGAAGAGAAACTCGCCACCGGGGTAACGCAATCCTGCGCCTCTACTAAAGTCTTTTCATTTACAGGTACGATTCCGGTAAAAGAAATGTCGTCAAGTGCGAAGTCATTACCCTGAACGATGTTGTTTTGATTTACCAGGCTAATGGTTGCCGTTGTATTATTACCAGAATTCCAGGTGGTATAAAACTGCTGCCAGTAACAAGTAGTGGATGAAGCCTGAAAGATATTTCCAAGTTGAACACCATTTATCGAAAACTGTAGCATTGCAGGATTGTTTGGCGAAATAGATTCAATCCAGGAAGAAAAAACATAGTTGGTGTTTGGGGTTACCTGAATGGTTTGACTCCAAACATTTTGATTTACTGTCGGCGCTCCGTTTACAAGCAACATGTTTCCACTTCCCGTAGTGTGATCAAAACATCGTGACGTATTTTGGTTCCATGCGTAAGAACTGGGACCGACAAAATACTCGCCTTCTGTAACATTGATCGGATTGTAGTGATATGCGGTTGTAAAGCCGGCATTGCCCTGTGAAAAATCACCATTTGTAATAAGGTTTGTTCCTGTATTGGAGGAAGATACATTGGTGCTACAACCATTTGCGTCTGTAATGGTTAGAAGAGAATAATAGGTGTTACTTGTAATCGTTTCAGGAATGGTAAACGGTGTTCCGCTTGTTAAGCCAATCGCAGTAAAATTTTTGGTCCCGTTGGTAAAAGTAATCGTATATGGTCCCTGTCCCGTAGTAGAAGTAAATGTTAAGGATGGTTGGGTGTTGACGCAAGTAGGTGCACCGGTAAGTGTTCCCGAAAGAGTTGGACAAGGCGGATTGTTTTTTACAATCGAACTATGTCTTTTTATATTGCTTCTTCGTAACAACGATTTTCTATCTCCGTTGGCAGAACTTGCACTGCTCAGTAAGCAAATGCACACTAAACAAAATAGGAAACGGTTAAATGCTTTTTCTAAAACCATGAGGGTAAACGGGGAATTTTGAATTACGCAAAAAAAACACTTTTTTTTGAGTCGACTAAATTTTCGAATGTGAAGTTGTAAACGAAGTGAATAATCGGAGATGAGCTTTTTAAAAGGGTTTATTACAAACGGTTTAGTCCTGTTTGAGAACCAACAAAAAACGGCAAAAAATGCCCCTGCTGATTATAGTATGCTATAATGTATTAGTTTTACCCGGTTTATATTAATTTAAGTGTAGTTTTTGTAATGTGTAGTTCGCTGATTTTACGGTCCTAGAAAAATATTTTTAATGAAAGTTGTCATATTTGCCGGCGGATTAGGCACACGTATTTCCGAAGAAACAGATATTAAGCCAAAGCCAATGGTTGAGATTGGTGGTAAGCCTATACTTTGGCATATCATGAAAATTTATAGTCATTATGGCTTTAATGATTTTATCATTTGCCTTGGCTATAAAGGATATGTTATCAAGGAATATTTTATGCACTATTTTTTGCATAATTCCGACATAACCATAGACGTTGCAAATAACAAAATGGAAGTGCTGGGCACTAAAAGCGAAAACTTCAAAATAACGCTTGTTGAAACTGGACTTAGCACGAAAACAGCCGGAAGACTTCAACAGGTTGAAAAATACGTAGGTAACGAAGATTTTATGTTGACCTATGGGGATGGAGTATCAAATGTCGACATCAATGAGTTGATTTCTTTTCACAAATCACATAACAAGATTGCAACTGTTACCGCGGTACGACTGGAAGCACGTTTTGGCGGAATGGACCTGACAAAAAACGGAGACGTTGAATCTTTCAGAGAAAAAGCCAAGGACGAAGGAAAATGGATAAATGCAGGCTTTTTTGTACTGAAGCCCGAAGTTTTCAAATATCTGAAAGGCGACATGAGTAACATGATGTGGGAAGATGAACCTCTGGAAAAACTGACAGAAGATAATCAGTTGGTCGCTTATCAACACAAAGGATTTTGGAAATGCATGGATGCGTTAAGAGATAAGATTGAACTGGAGGACCTATGGAAAAATAATCAGGCAAAATGGAAAGTTTGGTAATGACAAATCTTGAAAATACATATCGAGGGAAAAAGGTTTTTGTAACGGGCCATACCGGGTTTAAAGGTAGTTGGTTCGCTTCCATTTTGCGAATACTGGGTGCTCACGTGAAGGGCTATGCGCTGGAGCCGGAATATGAGGGCTGCCTGTATGCTCATCTTACAGAGCGCAACATAATCGAACAAAGCATCATTGGTGATATAAGAGACAAACAAAGGTTGAATGCTGAAATAGACAGCTTCCAACCGGATTTTGTTTTTCATTTGGCCGCACAGCCATTGGTTAGAAGATCATATAAAATTCCTGCGGAAACATTTGAAGTAAATGTTGTGGGTACCGCGAATGTGCTTGAAGCTGTAAACGCTTTGCAAAAAAAATGTACTGTGGTGGTGATCACTACAGACAAAGTTTACGAGAATAAAGAAAACGGAACATTATATAAAGAGAATGATGTGTTGGGTGGTTACGATCCGTATAGTGCAAGCAAGGCTTGTACAGAGCTGGTGGTAAATTCATTCAGAAGTTCATTTTTTAACGTAGAGAAATATGCTTCTCATCAAAAAGCATTGGCAAGTGCAAGAGCGGGCAATGTAATTGGCGGCGGTGATTGGAGCCAGGACAGAATTGTGCCCGATATCGTTCGTTCACTAATTGCAGCGCTTGCGATAGACGTTCGCAATCCGCACGCTGTACGTCCGTGGCAGCATGTGCTGGAGCCGCTATCGGGTTATTTGATGCTTGGAGCTTTGCTCGATGCACAGCCTGAAAAGTACAGCGGAGCATACAATTTCGGTCCTCAGCCAAAGGATCATTTATCCGTTAAAGAACTGGTAGAAGTTTCAATTACTGCATGGGGCGAGGGAAGCTGGAATGATATTTCCGACAAGAACCAGCCGCATGAAGCCAGTTTGCTGCAACTTGATATTACAAAGGCCATGACGGAATTAGAATGGCAACCCAAACTGGATGCCACGCAGGCAATAGAATGGACGCTCACCTGGTACAAGCAAATGGATGCCAGCAAACTGGATTTCACTTTTGAGCAAATAAAAAAATACCTTGCGCTATGACGTTTACACCAACACCGCTGCAAGGTAGTTTTGTAATCGACCTGAATGTATTTAAGGATGACAGAGGATGGTTTGCACGTACTTATTGCAAAGATGAGTTTGCACAGATCGGACACGATGCAGAGTGGGTGCAGATGAATCATTCTTTCACCACGCAGAAGGGAACGATCCGCGGAATGCATTTTCAATTGCCACCCTTTGAAGAAATAAAAATGGTGCGTTGTATAAGCGGCGCAGTGTATGATGTGATCATTGATCTGCGGAAAGATTCGAAAACTTTTTTGCAATATTTTGGAACCGAACTTTCTGCCGGAAACAGGAAGATGTTATACATACCAAAAGGATTTGCACATGGCTTTCAAACGCTGGCTGATAACGTAGAGTTGATCTATCACCACAATCAGTTTTATAAACCGGGAGTGGAAAGTGGTATAAGATACGATGATCCTGCAGTTGGCATACAGTGGCCATTGCAGGCGGTGAATGTTTCAGAAAGAGATTTGAACCACCCGTTAACAGACAACAATTTTAAAGGAATATAATTAGCGAAATATATTATGCATTGCAGGTTTTGTAAAACAGAATTAACCGACACTTTTATTGATCTCATCAATTCACCGGCATCAAACTCGTTTCTTACCAAGGAGCAATTGAATGAGCCGGAAGCCTACTATCCGCTGAAGGTGTACACTTGCCCAAAATGTTTTCTTGTGCAGGTGGATGAATACAAAAAATCTGATGCTATTTTCAATAGCGACTATGTATATTTTTCTTCTTACTCTACGAGCTGGTTGCAGCATGCAAAAAGATATGCCAATGCTATGTGCAGCCGTTTCGGATTTAATAACCATTCACATGTAATTGAAATTGCGTCAAACGACGGATACCTGCTTCAATATTTTAAGGAAAAAAATGTTCCGGTTTTGGGCATTGAACCAACTTCTAACACAGCTGAAGTTGCAAAGGGAAAAGGCATCGAAACGGTTGTTGATTTTTTTGGTACAACGCTTGCAAAAAAGCTCGCTGATACAGGCATCAAAGCTGATCTGTTGCTGGGTAACAACGTACTTGCTCACGTTCCGGACATCGTGGATTTTGTGAAAGGGATGAAAACGATCTTGAAAGATGATGGTGTGATTACGATGGAGTTTCCTCACTTGATGCAATTGGTAGACAACAACCAGTTCGACACCATTTATCACGAGCATTTTTCCTACTTATCTTTCTATACAGTTAAAGAAATTTTTGCGGCGCAGGGACTGGAAATGTTTGATGTAGAAGAAATTCCAACACATGGCGGATCATTGAGGGTTTATGCGAAACACAAAGAAGACGATTCAAAAGCTATTTCTCCAAATGTTGAAGCACTTCTTTTAAAAGAAAAGAACAAGGGCATGACGTCGATGGAGTACTATAACAACTTCCAGGACAAGGCCCTGAAAATAAAACTTGACCTGCTCGGCTTTTTATTGGAACAAAAAAGAAACAATAAAAAGGTTGCAGGATATGGCGCTGCTGCAAAAGGAAATACATTGATGAACTATTGTGGCATTAAGAATGACCTGATTGATTTTGTGGTGGATGCCAATCCGCACAAACAGAATAAGTTCTTACCCGCAAGTCATATTCCTGTAGTAAATGAAGCGCATCTTAAAGCTGAAAAGCCTGAGTATGTGATCATTTTTCCATGGAACCTGAAAGAAGAGATTGTGAATCAATTAGCATATATCAGAGAATGGGGCGGAAAGTTTGTTGTTCTAATACCTCAACTGCAAATATTGTAGGATGAAAAAGGTGCTTGTAACCGGTGCTACTGGCTTTATCGGAAATTATGTGGTAAATGAGTTGTTAAAGAATGACTGCATGGTGATTGCTTCATCATCAAGCATTGATAAAGCAAAAGGGTTTCAATGGTTTTCGCAAGTGCTTTATAAGGCTTTTGATTTTACGCTCTTTGATGATAATATAGATTACTTCAATTTTTTCGGCAAGCCAGATATTGTTATTCACCTTGCCTGGGAAGGATTGCCTTTTTACAAAGAGGCTTATCACTACGAAGTTAATCTGCCACGGCATTTTCAATTTATAAGTAACCTGGTTAGGAACGGCGCAACAGATATAAACATAACAGGAACTTGTTTCGAATATGGAATGCAGGAGGGCAAACTAAGCGAGGATATGCCAACGCATCCGGATAACTATTATGCTAAAGCGAAAGATGAATTGAGAAAACATACAGAAACTTTGCAAAATAGTTTTTCGTTTTCGTTTAAATGGATCCGCTTGTTTTATATGTACGGAAAGGGACAAAATCCCAAATCGTTATTATCACAGCTGGATAAGGCTTTGGAAGCGAACGAAGAAGTGTTTAACATGAGTGGGGGAGAGCAGGTGAGGGATTATTTGCCGGTGACAAAAGTTGCCGACAATATCGTAAAGGTAGCCCTGCAAAAAGTAGTCACGGGCATTATTAATTGCTGCAGCGGTGTTCCCATCACAGTGAAGGAACTGGTACAAAACTATTTGAAAGAAAAAAACAGAGATATAAAACTTAATCTTGGATTTTATCCATACCCCGATTATGAACCGATGGCTTTCTGGGGAGATAATAAAAAATTAAAACTAATAACAGACAATGAGCGATCCAATTAAACAATTTGAGCAGGAAAGAATAGAAAGAATTGCAGGCAATGCCTCAAACGAAGAGTTGACTAAAAGTGCAGAAGCTTTCAATCTGGCTTCAAATAAAGCACTATACTCTTATAATTTCTCATGGATGGGAAGACCAATTATTCAATATCCTCAGGATATTATTGCCATGCAGGAAATTATATGGAAAATTCAACCCGATTTGATTATTGAAACCGGTATCGCTCATGGCGGATCCATCATTTGCTATGCTTCGATATTAGAGTTGATTGGTAAAGGTGAAATATTAGGTATTGACATCGACATACGTGCACACAACAGGGCCGAAATTGAAAAACACCCTATGTTCAAGCGTATAAAAATGATACAAGGATCTTCGATAAGCAATGAAGTGCTGGACAAGGTTAAAGAAGTTGCGAAGGATAAAAAGACCATCCTTGTATTGTTAGATTCTAATCACAGCCATGAACATGTGCTTGCGGAGCTCGAGCTGTATGCTCCCTTCGTAAGTAAAGACTCTTACATTGTGGTATTCGACACAATTGTTGAAAGAATGCCTGATGATTACCTGCCTGGAGCAAAACGTCCATGGGGTGTGGGAAATAACCCAATGACAGCAGTAGATGCTTTTCTGAAAACGAATGATCAATTTGTAACTGACGAGGAGATCGATAATAAATTGCTCATTAGTGTTGCGCCTCGTGGCTATTTAAAGAAAGTAAAGTAATTATAGTAATGGCTTGGGTAAGCTTTTGTATATCGACTTATAAGCGTCCGGATTTTATAAAGAAACAAATTGGATTGCTGTTACAGCAAGCCTTTACTGATTTCGAGATTGTCGTTTCTGACAATGATCCTGATGCCTCAGCAAAAGAAAGTGTGACGTCATTTCAGGATAGTCGCGTAAAGTATTTTGAAAATGGTACCAACCTTGGAATGATTAAAAGCTTCAACAAAAGCATTGAAAGATCAACCAGCGAGTTCATTGTTATGGTGACAGATGATGACCCGGTGGAGGTGGATTTTCTTGATTTTTTTTATAAGCTCTACCTTAAATACCCACATCGTTCGGCGTACTGTGGTTTTTTGCAAAAGGACGTTCCGTATTTAGATGTAAGAACAATAGAAAAGGAGCATTTTATAAGTCATCTGCTGGATACGGACAAAACCACGGAAATTTTGTGGTCAAGTTGTGTGATGAAAAAAAGTGCCGTGCTTCAAATCGGAGGATTTCCGGATTATGGTTCACCCATTTTAGCGGATCATGCAATGATAGCAATGGTTGGTTCTATTGAAGGGGCTGTTGTGGTGAACAAAATGTTTAGCCATATGGTGTTGCATGGAGGGAACTATTCATTAAATAGCTTCAAACATTATCCGGAAGCTTTTGATGGGTTTTACAATAAATTAGAAGAACACTATAAAGGGTTTCCTGAAGAGGAATCAGATAAAAGAGCTGTACTTAAGCATCTTGAAGAAAAATTTTTAAAAGACTACTATGCTTTGAAAAAGTACTTTGCTGTTAAGACGAAAGATAAGGCAAATGAAACGGAGCTTGAAAATATGGCGACAAAAATGCTCTCGCTACCTTTTATGGCCCGGTTTAAAAAAGATTTCTTTTTTGCAAAATCCAAATTTGCGCTGCTAAAGAAAGCGTATCAATTGCGAAATGTTATTGTGAAATATAAATAGGTCGAATCGAACTATTAAAACAGCTAATTGTAAATGCGTTTGTATGGTCAGTAAAAATTTTAATCCTTCATTATCACATCCTCTTTACATTATTCGTAAAGGCCTTTACAATAAAATTAAAGAGCATGCGCCATCATTGACAGGAAAATTGCTGGACTTTGGATGCGGTGAAAAACCATATAAATCGTTGTTTACAAACGTTACATCATACGTTGGAGTAGATTATGACAGCGAGGGGCACAGTCACAAAAATGAGCAGATAGAATTTTTTTATGACGGGAAAACACTGCCTTTTGCAAACGAAGAATTCGATAGCTTATTTAGCAGCGAAGTATTTGAGCACATATTCAACCTTGAACAAATCTTACCCGAAATAAACCGCGTACTGAGGACAAATGGTAAGATGTTAATCACCTGCCCTTTTTCCTGGGAAGAACATGAAATACCGGTTGATTATGCTCGTTACACACAATTTGCGCTTAAAGATTTGCTGGAAAAAAACGGGTTTCGCATTATTACGTTTGAAAAGTCGGGTCATTATGTCTCAACTCTGCACCAGCTTTTTATTGTATACCTTAATGATTATTGGTTCTTTCACGTTTTTTTCTCAAAATTTGCCTTGCTTAGAAAAGCATTGCGCCAAATAACTATTCCGGTTCTCAACGCGCTTTATAAATGTGTTGATTGGATGTGGCCGAAATCGGATAAGCTTTATTTGAACAACATAATCATTGCTGAAAAAATAAAATGAAGAAAGTAGCATATACAGTTTGTTCCGTCAATCACCTAGCATATGCTAAAACAATGGCGGATTCATTTATAATGTTTAACCCGGAATATTCGGTTATAATAGGACTGGTTGATAAAATTGACAACAGGTTTGATCCTTCACTTTTTTTGCCTCACACACTCATTGAAATTAGTGAGGTTCAGGTTTCTCCTCTAAAACAAATGAGCGATCAGTACTCACTGATTGAATTGAATTGCGCCGTAAAATCTTTTATGGCTCAGTTTATCCTTAACACTATGCAGCCTGATGTCTTGGTGTACACAGATGCTGACATTGTTTATTATCATTCACTTGAGCCTTTGGAGCAGGAACTCGGCAGTAAAGACATTCTTTTAACGCCGCATATGACATCTCCGGTAAACGATGATAAGGAGCCGAGGGAACGTGATATTTTGAGGTCCGGTATATACAATGCGGGCTTTATTTTGATGCGCAAAAGCAAGACGCTGACGCTGTTTCTTAATTGGTGGTCGGATAGAATGAGAACACAGTGTTACTATAACTTTCAGGAAGGCATGGGTGTCGATCAGAACTGGTTAAATTTTGTTCCTTTATTTTTCGAAAACGTAGTAGTTACAAGGCATCCCGGAGCGAATGTCGCTTATTGGAATCTGCATGAAAAGAAGATTGAATCGAAAGACGATGTTGTTTTTGTAAATAATGAGCCGCTTTTGTTTCTGCATATCAGCGGGTTTAATTTTAACAATCCTGCCAATTTATCAAAGCATCAGAACAGGTTTGTTCTTTCTGATTTTCCTGTGCTAAATAAATTGCTCGGCGATTATGTGCCTTCCGTTGAGAAAAATGGCTACCACAAATTTTCTCCGATGAAATGCGCCTATGCAAAACCTGTAAAGAAAAACCGGGGTATTGTAAGATTTATCAATAGTATACTGGTTCCGATTGGGTTCAAGTTGTACAAAGTGTGATCGACGTTCTAAAAAAAATGTAAATACCATGCGCTCAGTTTTAAAAAGTCTGGCTCTTAAAGTATTGATACTGCTGCATCGCATTCCTGTTCGCATTTTCTTTCGCACACGTAAATCAAACAACGAAGTTTTAATAATAAAGATTGACGCCATTGGCGACGCAATCGTTTGGCTGGATACTGCAAAAGAATATCGAAAGATTTATCCCTCTAAAAAACTGGTGCTGCTGTACAACAAGGCATGGGAGGAAATTGCGCTAAAGCTACCTTACTTTGATGAGTTCATTGCTTTCGATTCAGCGCAATTCTGGAAAAGCTTTTTATACAGGCTTCAAATTTTATCTATAATAAACAAACATTATTTCGACGTCTTGGTAAATCCAACCTATTCAAGAAGTTTTTTTTACCAGGACTGGCTCGTTAATAATATCAAGGCAAAAGAAAAGATAGGATCAGTTGGTGATTATAAGAACACCAACAACACGATGGCTAAGCTTAGCAGGGACTTTGACACGATCAATCCGAAGTTGAGAAAGATCGGAGACAGCTGGTACTCAAGACTGGTGGCTGTTTCTCCAAAGCCGGAAATGGAGCTTATACGAAACGCAGAGTTTATACGCAATGCTTATGGTTTGAACTTTAAAGCGCAGCTGCCTTTGTTTCCTTTTCCATTACCTGTTTACGAGCCATTGAAGAACAGGAATTATTGTGTGCTGTTTATGGGCGCAGCAACAGAAAGAAGGGCATGGCAGGTTGAAAAATTTGCCGAGATCATCGACAAAATACCCGCTGATCTTGAAATTGTTTTATGCGGCGGAAAAGGAGAGGCTTATATTTATGATCAGTTGATGTCGCTGGGAACAGTGCAGAGAGAGCTTATCAATCTTTTTGGTAAAACAACATTGATTGAATTGTTCAGCATAATAAAAGGTGCAAAGTTTGTCATCACCAATGAAACATCTGCCTCTCATATAACGGTCGCGACAAGAACGCCATCGATATGCATTTTAGGCGGAGGTCATTACGGACGTTTCCAGCCTTACCAGGTAGAAGAAATTGCAGAAGAGGATCGAAAATATTTGCCCGCCACTGTATCGCTAAAAATGGAATGCTTCAACTGTGGATGGATATGCAAATACGACCTCATTGGCGGCCGATGGAAATGCGTGGCAGATATTCCGGTTAAAATGGTTGAGGAAAAATTAGCGGAGCTCATCAAATAAGTAAAAATGTCTTTTCCAAAAATTTCCATAATTACAGTTTGCTATAACGCAGAGAAATACATCAGGAAAACAATGCTGGGTGTATTTGAACAGACATATCCAAACATTGAGTACATCGTCATTGATGGCGGCTCAAAGGATGGCACGGTTGATATCATAAAAGAATATCAAGACCGCATCGGTTATTGGGTAAGCGAACGTGACAAAGGATTGTATGATGCCATGAATAAAGGCATTGATGCTGCAAAAGGCGATTATCTTTTTTTTCTGAATGCAGACGATCAATTTGCATCTAACGATATTCTTGAAAAAATGATCGCATCAAAAAAAGATGCTGATGTGTATTACGGCGACGTAATGTTGATTGATGAAAATGATCAGGACCTTGGCCTGCGTTCTCAAATCACGCCGCATAAAGTGCCGGAAATACTAACGTGGACGAGCTTAAAGCACGGAATGGTGGTATCGCACCAGGCATTTTTGGTAAAAAGATCTATAACGCCTTTGTATGATTTGCAGTACAAAGTTTCCGCTGATATCGACTGGATGATCAGGGTACTTAAAAATGCAATAAGCATTCACAACACTAAATTGGTGGTTGCGAAGTTTAGAACAGGCGGCACATCCAAACAAAGACGCAAGCAGGCCTGGAAGGAGCGATACGCGATATTTAGCAAGCACTACGGTAAAGTGCCAAACTTTCTCAATCACCTCTACATTGCTATCCGCTACATTATAAAAAAGCCTTTTCAAAATCATGCTTGATTTGTGAAAAGGCTTTGATTATTTCTATCTGAAAAGATTAGCTGGCTTTTTCTTCTTTCTTTTTAGGTTTAAATTCATACACTGCAGCACCAAGCAAAATTAATATCATCAGGATGTTTGTCCATCTTGCGATCGAGAATCCCATTTGATAAGATACAGGTTCAAATTTAAACTCAATATTGTGCTTGCCTTGCGGAATCACAATGCCTCGCAGTACATAGTTTGCTTTAAAGTAATCTACTTTCTTACCGTCAACATAAGCGTTCCAGCCGGCAGGATAATAAATCTCACTCAACACTACTGCCTGAGGGCTTGATGCATTGCTCTCATATTTCACGTCGTCATTATCAAAGTTCGTAAGCTTGATTGTTGCCGTAGAATCGTAAGTAAAGTTCTGAGGAATTTGTTGCTTAAAGCTTTCATCAACAACCGCAGTATCTTTTGCGTTGAAATGATATAGGGCCTTCATTTCTTCAGCTGCGCCATTTACGAATTTTACATTTTTAACTATCCATGCATGACCAAGTGCGTTCGGATTTTGTATCGCAATTGGCTTGCCGGTCTGCGGGTTGGATTGGATCAAATATTTGGTATTTAGCATGTTCACCACCTGCTCATTCGGTGTGCCGGAAAGCTGGTAAGTGATCAAATCATCATAAATACCAATTTTAGCAGGGCTATAGCCGCCTATTGATTTGTGCCAGTATGAAGTCGCAGATTCCTGGAAAGGATCTTTGCCAGCTGCAACATTGAACACGCGATAATCAGGGTCGGTGTCTTTTAATATTTCAATATCTGCATCACTCTTTGCAAACGCCTGGTTTTGGTATTGGTCTGAATCCACAAAGGAATCATCATTCATAAATCGTTTGTCCATTGTAAAAAGGTCGATCAGCAGCAACAAACCTACGCCGCCTAAAAGTACAGGCATCCCGATTCTTTTGCGAATGAACAATCCCATTACTAAAACGGCAAGACCGACGTAGATTAATGATCTCACAATGTCTTTTCCAAATATTGAAGCTCTGTCTTCTCTTAATGCACCAATGATACCCTGCGCCAGTTCCTTATTTCCTTTTGTCTGGAAGAAGAGACTCTCATACATCTGGTTGTCGCTCTTCGCTGGAAATTTGGCATTGAGGCCCTGCATTTCTTTATTGAAATCTGCATTAGGATTAGACGCTATTTCATTGAACGCTGCCATACGCTGAGGATTCTCATTTCTGTAATCCATCTGGAAATAAGCCATCGCAGAAATAAGAAACACTGCTGCTGTTGCAATGACGGTAGTTTTGAACTGTTTCCATTTTTCTTCCTCCGTTTGCGTACTGCTGATCAGTTGCTGGATAGCCAACACACCCAGGATCGGGAACAATAGCTGAGGAATAACCAGCGCCATTGCAGGAGCACGGAACTTGTTATACAAAGGAAGATGGTCAAACAGGAAATAATTCAATGAAGGGAAATTGCCTCCCCATGATATCAATATGGCAAAAACAGATGCTGCCAGTATCCACCATTTGTGAACGCCTTTTACATATACCAGTCCAAAAATGAAAAGGAAGCAAACTACGGCACCGAGGTAAACCGGTCCCATGGTAAACGGCTGATCACCCCAGTACAATGCGCCAGACATAGACTGTGCAATTTGCCCCGCCTGTTCAGATGGTTGTTGTGCCTTGTTTTCAAGGAATTTTGCAACGTGCGAGTTCTCGTCCAGCTGTGCGCCCAGTGCGCCGTAGCCCATTACTCCAGGGTACAGCAACGTAAGCGTTTCTCCTTTACCATAGCTCCACTGGAAGGCATAGTCGCGGGTTAAACCTGAAGTCTTGCTGTCCTTTTGCACAGTACCCTTGTCCTTGTCTTCGTTCAAAATAAGCTGACCGCCACGTTTTGAATATTTAGTGTAATCAAATGTGGTAAAGAGGTTTACTGAAAAAGTAAGTACGCCAATAATACCAGCTAACAGAGCCAGGCTTAATGCTTTCGCAGCGTGTACAAATTCCTTTTCCTTCACCCACTTGATAACATAAGCAAGCGTTAAAAATCCAAGAACTATTGCTACATAGTAACTGATCTGTTGGTGGTTTTGTCCTATCTCCATTGTTGTAAATAACGCAGTGAGTGCAAAGCCCAATACATACTTTCGTTCATACAATAAAATGAGCCCACCAAGCAGTGCAGGTGCATAGGCCAATGCCCACATTTTTGTCAAGTGCCCCGTGGCAACAATGATGGGTGTGTAGGTACAATAAGCAAATGCCAGCGAGCCAACAATGCCGATGTATGGATTGGTGCGAAGACAGAGGCACATTATATAGAAACAGATACAAGCCAGGAAAAAAGAGGCAAATGGTTCCGGCAAGCCGAGTGTAAACACTTTATGTAATGTAAGGCTCAACAGGAAGGGGTTGGGTACTCCAAGTGTGTACGAAGGCATGCCTCCAAACATTGAAGACAGCCACAATGGCGCTGTGCCGGTTTTATTGTAATGGTCGGTAATGTTTTGCACAGCTCCTTTAAAACCAAGCATATCGTCCTGGCGCAAAACTTTGCCAGATTCCAAAGCCGGTTTGCAGAAAAGAACCGCTATTAATAAAAAAGTAATGATTGCAATTACGTGAGGTAAAACCTTCTTAAGCCAGGTTGATTGCATTGCTTGAAAAATTTAGTGCGGCAAAATAATACTATTTTGCTGATTCTTATGAATGAATAGGAATTAGACATAAGGAATTAGGAATTAGAGGTAAAATGCAATCAGATCTAACTAATTTCTAGTTTCTAACTTCTAATTCCTGAACCCTCGCTAACTTCACGGGCATGATGAAACTTTCATTACTGGCAAAAGTGGCTTTTATCTGCAATCTTTGCCTTTTGCTGTTGATACTTACAAAATACCTTCATTTTATACCGGATGGCAATTTTAAAAATGCGCTTGCCATTCCCGGTTATGTACTCTCTTTTGTGATCAATACAATAGTAAATGTCTGGGTGATATTGATGCTGCTTTCCAAAAAGCAAAATCTATTGCCCCGCTGGTTGCTTTTGGTAAACGGACTTTTCTTTATTTTACAGATCTATTTATTGTTAAAATAAGTTTTAAGTAATGGGTAGTAAGTTTTAAGTCAAAAGGCTTTTTACAACTTATAATTCTCAACTTTCAACGCTCAACTTGCAACTCACTAATGATACACCAGATACTTAAAGATAAACCTACCAAGCTGTTTGTAGCTTTTGCTGCTTTTTTTGTTGCGAATGCTTTAATAGCCGAATGTATAGGTGGAAAGATATTTTCGCTGGAAGCCACCCTTGGCATGAAGCCTTCTTCGTTCACATTGTTTGGGCAGCCCGGTCTGTCTTATAGCCTGACCTGCGGTGTTATACTTTGGCCGCTGGAATTTGTGCTGACAGATATCGTGAATGAATATTACGGTCCCAAAGCCGTTAGACGAATCTCTTACATAGCCGTTGCTTTGATAAGTTATGCGTTCCTCATGTTTTATTTGGCAATCCATTTACCGGGAGCTAAATTTTGGCTGGCAAGTAAGCAGGACCAGGGAGTGCCGAATATGCAGGGCGCTTTTGATGCAATTTTTGGACAGGGCATGTGGATCATCCTGGGAAGTTTGAGCGCTTTCCTTGTGAGCCAGATCGTTGACGTGACCGTATTTCATCGCATTAAAAAACACACAGGAGAGAAATGGGTATGGCTGAGAGCGACAGGTTCTACCGTTATCTCACAGTTTGTAGATAGTTTTATCGTCTTGTTCATCGCCTTTAAAATTGGTAACAACTGGAGCTGGCAACTCGTGCTTGCAATCTGTATCGTCAACTACACCTACAAGTTCACCATGGCCATCGTTTTAACTCCATTAATTTATTTGCTGGAAAGAATGATCGAAAACTACCTCGGTCACGAAACCGCCCATAAAATGAAAGCCGCTGCAATGGGAGCGCCGGTGATCGACGAACCTGTCGTTGCCGGCTAGCCAACCAACAATTTGAAAATGTGGTAATTTGAAAAAGTTGAAAATTCCTTTGAGTGTAACATTCAGCACAAAAAATTTACTCTCAGCATTTCGAGAATTTAGTTAATTGCTTTTGGAGGCTGCACCTAAAGCATTTTCAAATTCTCAAATCTTCAAATTCTCAAATTGGTTTTTCCATCACAAAATCATTCATAAAATATCCATTTCCGATATCAATATTTTCTTCTTTAAGGATTTTAAAACCGTTGCGCTCGTAGAAGCTGATTGCTTTGTTGTTGCGGTTTACGTTTAGCTGGATCTTTTTTGCGCCTTGTTCTTTTCCTTCTTCAATGATGGAATCCATCAGCGCCTTGCCAACGCCTTTGCCCTGCAAACCGGGCAGCACATATATCTTGTGAATTTTTAAAGTACCCGGTTCTGTTTCTGAGTAAGAAGTAAAACCAACTTCGTTTTCGTCAATTTCTGCAATGAAGAAGTGATGGTGTTTTTGCAGCATTTGTTCCTGAAGTGCGGCCGGACTGTACATCATTTGAAGCATGTACTGCAATTGCTCAAGCGTAAGAATGTCTTTATAGGTTGAGGGCCATGTTTGATAAGCCAGAAAACCAATGGCATTAATATCTTCAATGTCTGCCGGGCGAATAACAAGGGTGTCTTCCATGCATGCAAATTACAATTTGCCCGAAATCCGGTAAAATCATTTTTTGCAAAATGCATGTTATTCAATGTCAATCGCTATTTTGTACACTAAATTGAACGTAGGTTGACAAAGATTTATAACACGCCGATGAAAAGCAATACTACTGTTGAACGGAGCGTCGCAACCGGAGCTGCTCATTGTTCCACTGTCCGTTTCCCGAAATTTAATGGACTGCATTTGTTATGTCTTTCTTTGTTTTTTTTAGTTGCCAACCAATTGCAAGCACAGGTGTTTGGCGGTAATCCTTCTTCAATGAAGTGGAGGCAGGTAAACAATACAACTGCCCGTGTAATTTATCCGACAGGGCTTGATAGTGCTGCCCAGCGTGTAGCAAATGTAGTGGCTTATTTTCAGCCTTCTATTTCAAAAACAATAGGCAACAGGTACAAACCGATAAGCTTTGTGCTGCAAAATCAATCGTTGGTATCAAACGCATTTGTAATGTTGGGCCCGTACAGAAGTGAGTTTTACTTAACACCGTCTCAGAATAGTTTTGAGCTGGGAAGTTTGCCTTGGGTAGATCAATTGGCGATTCATGAGTTCAGGCACGTGGAGCAATACAACAATTTTAATGTCGGTTTGTCAAAGGCTTTTCGCATCCTGTTTGGCCAGCAAGGACAGGAGCTTGCGAATAGCCTTGTTGTACCAAACTGGTTCTGGGAAGGAGACGCAGTATTTAATGAAACGCAAACCAGCTTGCAGGGGCGTGGAAGATTGCCATATTTTTTCAATCCTTACCGTTCGCTGTGGCAGGAGCAAAAGAATTATTCATGGATGAAATTAAGGAACGGTTCGTACCGCGATTTTGTGCCCGATCATTATGCAATTGGCTACTTGCTTACCGCTTATGGAAGAGAAAAATATGGAGATGATTTTTGGAAAAATGTTACACACGATGCTGCGTCATTTAAAGGATTGTTTTATCCGTTTCAACTGGCGGTGGAAAGATATTCATCAAAGCCGTACAAAGTTTTCAGGAATGATGCCATCGCTTTTATGCAGCAGCAACTGATTGATACTACAACCATTTCAACAACCAAACATTTTCTTGGCGACCAGGAATTTCCAAATTATTTACAGGACGGCAGGCTATTGTACATGAGCAGTAGCTACAAACAAATACCTCGTTTTGTAATTAACAATAATGGCGTGGAGAAGAAATTGAGAATAAGAGATATTTCCCTTGATAACTATTATTCTGTGCGCAACGATAAACTTGTATATGCAGCATACAGAACTGATGTTCGCTGGGGTTACAGAGATTATAATGAAATTAAATTGCTGGATGTAAACACAGGGAACCAGCGGACATTAACACACAGAACAAAATATTTTTCTCCCGATATAAATGAGCAAGGCTCGCAAATAGTCGCCGTTGCTGTGTTTCCGGATCAAAAATATGAATTGCACATTCTCAGCGCCGATTCAGGAACGGTGTTAAAACGAATTCCTAACACAGAGAATTTGTTTTACACCTATCCAAAATTTTATAAAAGCAATGAAGTTATTGCAGCAGTGAGAAATCACAAAGGCGAGATGTCGTTAATGAAGATTGATATAGATAACAATCAGCATACGGCATTGCTACCTTTTTCATGGCACATTATTGGCTTCCCGCAAATAAAAGGTGATACTGTTTTTTTCAGCGCATCAGCAAAAAACAAAGATGAGTTGTTTGCATTGGTGCTTACTGATGGCAAAGTTTATAAGCTGCAAAGTCCTTTGTTGAAAGGCGTTACAGGCAATTATCAATTGACATCAGGCAATGGTAAAATGGCATGGACAAATTTTACTGCTGTAGGAATGCGTTTGAAAGAAACGACAATTGCCAATGCTGCCTGGGTAAATGCTGACGAATTTAATGCCCCGAATAAATATGATTTTGGAATTACTGCATTGAGCAATAAACAAACAAGTGACTTACTGGATAGAGTAGGAGATCGCAGCTACCCTGACAGTAAGTATGCGAAAAGTTATAAGCTTTTTAATTTTCACAGCTGGCGCCCCGCTTTTGAAGATCCTGACTATTATTATTCTCTCCTCGGTGAAAATGTGCTGAATACTTTTCAATCAGAAATATTTGTGGATTATAACAGGAACGAGAAGTTTAAACAAATTGGCTTTAATGCAATTTATGGTGGCCTGTTTCCTTATATCTCAGGCGGTGTTGCCTATACATTTGACAGAAATGCTTTGGGTAAATACCACCGCATTTATTGGAACCAACTGGAAGCCAGTGTAGGGTTAAGCGTACCCTTAAATTTGAGTAAAGGGAGAAATATGACAAGCCTCAGCTTCGGAAGTTTTTATACTTACAACAGCTCTTATTTCCAGGGGAGCTACAAAGACTCAATTGGCACGATTGATTATGGCTACCTGAACAATACGATCAGTTTCTCCAATCAAATACAAAGTGCACGGCAAAACATTTATCCGCGATTTGCGCAAACACTAACACTGAATTATAAAACCGCGATCCAAAAATATACGGCCAACCAGTTTCTCGCGAGCGCAAGTCTTTACTGGCCCGGCTTATTTTTGAATCACAGTTTTGTTGTGAACGTTGCTTTCCAGGGACATGATACGCTGCGTCATCCGTTTACTTATTCCAATGGCTTTCCTTTTTCCAGAGGATACCAGGCTGAAAACTTGTATAGAATGTACAAATGGGGCGTCAACTATCACTTGCCACTATTCTATCCTGATTGGGGCTTCGCAAGCATTGTTTATTTCCAACGCGTAAGAGCTAACTTATTTTATGATTTTACAAATGCGCAGGATTTTTACAGCAACCATGCAAAGTTCAATCAAAACTTCAGAAGCACCGGCACCGAAATTTTCTTTGATACAAAATGGTGGAACCAATTGCCTGTCAGCTTCGGCATTCGTTATAGTTATTTATTAGATGATGATCTATTCGGAGGTACCGGTCATAACAGATGGGATTTTGTGCTGCCGATTAATTTGATAAGCAGGTAAGGAGCTAGAAATTAGAAATTAGAAATTCGGAATCAGAGTATGCAAATCTCGTTAAGTATTATGCACTAGTTCTAGTTCCTAACTTCTAATTCCTGATTACTACATCGTTTCCTTCTGCACAACATTCTTCATATTCCTCTTGCTCCATTTGGAGAGAACAGTTTTTCCATTCATCAGGCTCAGGGTGCTGTCTTCAATTTTGTAATTGCTCGTCAGGAGTAAATTATGTAGAAAAGCTTTCTCGTCGTATCCCTTACATTCGATCTTGACGCCTTTTATGTTATCGCTGAACGTAAGTTTGTCGTCTGCGGTTACAAATTTTCCGGAAATTTCATTGCATCCATCATTGCCGCTAAACTGTTTTTTCTTAAGGTCAAAAGTTAGCACAGGCAGGTTGCCGGCCGCGGTATCAGACGCAAGCACAGGAATCAGGTACCATGTTCCATTTAGAGTAGAATCAGTAGTTATACTTATTTTATTTGCGTTAACATACTGCGTATGTATAACTACGTTAGTGTCGTTATTATGAGGATTTGCTGCAAAAAGCGCAATCAACAAAAATGAGCTTAACATAGTAGTTTTACTATATTACTTCAATTTTCTTGCCATGGATTGATATTTATCAACAGCAAACTTTTGAAACTGAGTTAAATATTACTAAAATTTATTTTCTGCTCAGCACAATTCGATTGTGGTTTTTACGTTTAATCGTCTTATGGAAAAAATATTAAGGGTATGTACTGAGAAACCTTTAGTATTTTATTCTGTTTGACCCACGAACCAAATACCACAATGAAAACCAATACCAAAACTTACCTTGTAAGTGGACTGGCGCTATTATTTCATTTTGTAACTGCCCAGGCGCAAAATGCATCGCTGATAATAGGTTCAGGAGCGTACTATGTAGGAGGAAACAGTTCCTACAGCGTCATAGCCGGTGACATAAGAACTGATGGTAACATAAATTCAACGGCCAGTAACAACTTCTCTTTCATCGGATCTTCCCAACAAAAAATTACTTGTCTTGCAGGCGGAGGTTGCAGCAACGTTTTTAATTCTGCGGTTTATAATACGGTGTTTGGCAATGTTAATCAGAATAATAGTTCAGGCATTCGCATAGAGTCTAATGCAAAAGTGTTGGGCTTACACACATTTAATAGCGGCGCTACCGAAATTAATGAAGGTAATTACTGGTTAGCGAACACTTCCGTTACCCCATTTGTCAACAACAATGCCACCAGCCAGTTTTTTGTTACTACAGCTCATGGTTTGCTCAAGCTTAGTAACCTCGGAGGCCCTTTACTTTTTCCCGTAGGTACTGCTGCTAACGTCAATAACTATACGCCGTTGTGGGTATCATATGGCGGAACACCTGACAACTTCGCAGTACGGGTTATGAATGATGTATATAATGCGTATTACGAAACCAATGGAGATCCAAATGGTATCTTGATATATGGCGCCAGTGCTGCATTTGTAAAGAAAACCTGGATCGTAAATAAAGAAATTCCCGTAACAGATTTTACAGACGGATTTCTTGCAAAAGCTCAATGGAATACTGTAAATGAAAGTGCGAGTTTCAACCACAATGCTGCAGGTATTGACAGAAACCACGATAGAACATGGTTCCCTCAGAACGCTTTATCCCCCACAACCGGAACCGGTCCATACCAATATAACGCCATTAAAACAGTTACCTACGATAATAAATTCTATCCTTATTATCCGATAACAGTTAGTTCATTGGTACAGCCGCTTCTTACCACCGGGTTAAAGCTTACCGCTTCGCTTAACAACAACAATAGCGTGGCGATTAACTGGCAAACACTGACCGAAGTAAACAGCAATTATTTTATTGTAGAAAAAAGTGTAGATGGCGTTAACTATTCAGGCATCGCAAAAGTAAGTGCCGCCGGTAATACCACCATTGAAAGGAATTACGCTACTGTAGATAACAATTTGAATGTTGCCGCAGAAAATATTTTGTATCGCATTCGTGAGGTTGGTTTGGATGGAAAAATTGACTACAGCAATGTTGTGTCTGTTAAACTCAATAACAATGCGGGTAGGTTGATCTCTATCTATCCAAATCCTGCATTGACGGATATCGCATTACACTTTAAAAATGCAGAAGGCAGCTATGTAGTAAGCGTATTGGATAATGCCGGACGAGCCATTTCTCAGCAAAGTGTTACCATTGGCGGCCCTGTTGAAAAAATTTCTATTAGCAGAACCGGTTTAGCCGCAGGTGTATATTTTGTATCAGTCATAAACAAAGCAAACGGAAATGTTCAGACGCTAATGGTGAACGTTCTGTAATCCACTATCTATTTAAAACACGAAATCTAACCCAAACAATACCACCCCATGAGGAAGTCGTTTTACTATGCATGTATATTAGCCTTTGCACTATCTGTCGGAAAGGCCCATGCTCAAACAGGCATCGCCATTAATGACAATAATGCGACGGCCGATGTAAGTGCCATGCTTGATGTAAGTGTGAGCGCCGCGGCAAAAAAAGGTTTTTTATTACCACGCATGACCTCAGCGCAAAGAGACGCGATCTCATTGCCGGCCAAAGGTCTTTTGATCTACGTTACAGGTGTAGACAGCCTTGAGATGAACATTGGGACATCTGCAAGTCCAAAATGGTTTGCGTTCGGCAATAGTAGCACATCGACCGGCTGGTTATTGAAAGGAAACTCCGGAACAACTGTGGGTACTAATTTTTTGGGTACCACAGATGATAATGCGGTAATGTTTAAAGTTAATAGCATTGAGTCTGGATTTATTGGTAACTCAGCCAATGGTTATGCAGTGTCATTAGGTAGCGGAGCAACTATCGCAAAATGGAGCGGTACTTATGCTACGGCTATTGGCGCAAGCGCGAAAGCCACAAGTTCACAAGCAACTGCGATTGGAGGTAGTGCAACGGCAGTATCCAATTCAACTGCTGTTGGATACGCTTCTGCTGCTTTGCAAGATCAAACTACAGCTATTGGTACCAATTCAACTGCAACAGCGCAAAATGCTTCTGCTTTTGGTGTGAATTCTACCGCAACTGCGTTTTGGGCAACAGCTTTGGGGTTCAATTCTTCCGCCACAGGTCAGTCTTCCACTGCCGTTGGTATCAATGCATCCGCTGGTGGTACGAATTCTATCGCAATCGGTAATGGAGCAACCGTTAACAGCTCTGCTTCAAACTCTACCGCAATTGGATACGGAACATCCATTTCTAACAACGCGTCAACTGCGACAGTGTTTGGTTACGGAGCATCTGCTACCAACAACGTTGTAACTGTTACAGTTGTTGGTAACGGAGCATCTGCTTCCAATAACGTTGTAAATACCACTGTAATAGGTAATGGAGCTGGTGCTTTTAACAACGTTACAAACTCTGTAGCACTGGGCAATGGAGTTACAGTTAGTAATTCAAACACTACTGCGATCGGGGCCTCTTCAGTAACATCCGTCCTTTTTAACGGTGCAAATTTTAGCAATCCCAAAGCTTTGGTAGTTGGAACCGATAATACGAACGGTAACGGCGCCTACCTCACAAACGGTGGTGTGTGGACAAACGCTTCTGACAAAAATCTGAAAGAAAGTTTTTCTAAAGTGAGCGGTGCAGAAGTGCTTGCAAAAGTTATGGCACTCGATGTTACAAAATGGAAATACAAAGGAACCAACGAGTATCACATCGGGCCAATGGCGCAGGATTTCTTTGCGGCATTTAGCTTAGGAACCGATGATAAACATATTAGTTCACTGGATCCATCTGGCGTTGCATTGGTGGCGATCCAGGAATTGAAAAAAGAAAATGAAGAGTTGACTAAAAGAGTGGACGACCAACAAAAACTTCTTGAGCAACTGTTGAAAGAAGTAAACGAACTCAAAGCAAAAGTAAAATAAGATAGTCTCTGATATGGATTAGATTGTGACCCGGCCCGCAGAGATGCGGGCCTTTTTAATGACTGAATAACTGAATAACCGAATAACTGAGTGGTTGTCAATTAAACAAGAAAGCCAGACCGAAAATATCGATCTGGCTTTCTTGTTTAATTGAATAGCCGAATGATTGAATAATTGCTAAGTTGAAACTACAAAACACTTTCTCACATTGAACAACCCAGTTATTCAGTTATTTTCTAGTGCGCAAAATCAGCTTCATAATTTCCCTTGATCCTTTCCATCGACGGATTAAAGTAGCCGAATTTTACTTTAGGGAATTCTTCGTGAATCAGTTCCATTAATTGTTTTACACCTAGTATGTCACCGGTTTCGTGAACACCAATCTTGCCCATGTACCAGTCGGGATCAATGTTGAAATTGCGCCACTGGATCATGCTGAGATCAGTATCGATAATCAGTTTGCGAAGCGCTTCATATTCTTCCACGCTGTCTGTCATTCCAGGGAAAACAAAGTAGTTGATAGATGCCCAACCACCATAACCGCGAACAATTTTCAGGCTTTCCACAATGTCCTCGAACTTGTAATTGTTAGGGCGGTAATATGGAGTATAAATATGTTCTCTTGCTGAGTTGGTACTTACACGAATACTGTTCAAGCCTGCTTCACACAAAGCTCTTACAGCGTTAGGCTTAGAACCGTTTGTATTGATGTTAATGCTTCCGCGATCAGTATGTTTTCTAATCTCAATAATCGCTTCGCGAATTGTTTCCCACATCAGCAAAGGTTCACCTTCGCAACCCTGACCAAAACTGATCAATGGATAAGGAGCCGTTTGTAAATGTGGAACAGTAAACTCTACTATTTCTTCAGCCGTTGGTTTGAATGTTAATCGGTCCTGTGTAGAAACGATTGTTTCATCTTCCGGTTGGAAGGAGATACAACCAATGCAATTCGCATTACAAGCAGGAGAGGAAGGCACCGGGCATTCCCATCTACTCAAAAAGAAATTTCTGGCAGCGGGGCAATGATAAGTTTGGCAACAATTTTCCGCAAGGTGTTTGATTAACCTGTTGTGCGGATAAGCTTTCATGATGTGCTCTACACCATGCTCTATTTTTTCCTGGTTATAACCCGCGCATTCCTGGCGGATATCTCTTTCGATTCGTACAGCAGGAACGTAAAATTTTTCGTTGTGCCAGCCTGCAGCAGTATAGCAAAATAGCGGAAGCGTTGGCGCATCCGGCATTGTTTCATAAGCTGCGATATAAAGACCGGTATGAGCCGGAGGAATAAACGCGGCAACTGCCCAGCCTTTTTCGCAAAGACGCATCTCTCCTGTTTTTACATCTATACCAATACCCCGGCGGCCCGGAAGTTCATATAAATTTCCACCTTCCGGTAATTCGATCCATTCTTCCACGGGAACAGGAAATGCATCCCAACCGCTTCTTCCTACAACGTACAAAGAAGTGTCTTCAAAAATATTTCCCTTTCCATCACTGTATAAAATGTAAGGCGACGATTGCAACTGCGACATAATCTGGTTTAAATAATTAATGTCAACCGCTAACTCATTGGTTGACACCAATTATCAGCCGTTGACCTGTTGTCCTAAATAATAGCGGCAAAATTCGTGAATTTGTTCCAGTTCTTCGAATTCTAGTTTATGTCTTAACGAAAAAACAAGGGTTTTGTTAAACGAGGTTTCTATCGAAATGCTGTCGTACCGTGCATTTATGCGGTCTATTTGCGACCATAAAAAGAATTTTCCCTCGGGAATACCAGAGATGGCAACACCCGAATGGTGAAATGCAAGGCGCTCAGTTTCAGCGGCTTTTTTCTCACAATAAGAAATATAGCAGTAAGCCATTCCGATAGCTAGTGAAGAACCGCCTAAAAACCATTTGCCATCAAGCAGCAGCAAGGTTGCCACCCCAATGAAGACTATGCATTCAATAATGCGGAATATGAGATTGATTTTGGGCAGGTCTTGCGCAAGATTGCGAACGGTGAATAACAGCAGTAAAATATCGGCTGCGATGATGATTTGGCACCAAAGGAAAATGGCATTGCCGCCTAATTTGTTGTAGAGCGTAACGGCGTTTATAATAATGAGCAAAGCCGCAAAAAGATGAAATCCGCGGCCAGTTTTTTTGAGATTTTCGAACTCTGGATGAATGATGTCGATAGCAAGAGCGTTCATAAGAAGGGTAGTTTCCTATTAAGATACGCATTTGCTAAAATTCCATAAAATTTCGAATGTTAATTGAAAGTTGAAAATTGAAAGTTGAAAATGATTGGCACCCAACCCTTCAAAATAAAACAGCAGACCAAACAGTCTGCCGTCGAATTCATTTTCAATTTTCCACTTTCAATTTTCAATTAATTTACCTGCTCCTTGCCAACTGCACTCTGCAAAACTCATTAAACTCGTCCTCATCCGCATCGGGATCATCGTCGTCAAGAACTTCTTTTTGAATGAAATGGTTGTCGTGAAAATCGATGGTGAGTAGACTGTCTTTCAAAATAACATTGCTCAGGTCCTGCCAGTAATAAACTTTGTTGACCAGAGAGTTTACCACAATTCTATCTTCACTAAAACCTATTTCCTGCGGTTTTTTAGCCTGGTGCTCCAGGAAGTACATTGCTACCAGCAAAATCGCCATCCAATGCAGATAAGGCATGCTGAGCCATGTAATGGCTGCCAAAATAAAACCAGGTTTGTACCAGGCCTTTCTATTTCTTCTTTGTTGTATAATGTTCCACACAATTACGGACATGACAGATGCAGCGCCGATAAGCCACGCAATGTTTCTGTCAGGAACGATAAAATAACTCAGGACAAAGAAGAAAATTGAAATCAGGCTGACAAAAAATCCCGTAAGATTCGCATAACGGGCATTGTCGCTTTTTAAAATTACAACGTAAGGAAAAACTTCGCTGCGATTATTTTGTGTGTCTATGGACATTGAAACGATTTTATTGCTAAATGCCTAACGTTAAACGCTAGTTGCTTGCCAGCAAAACATTGCAAAGTTTGTACAAAATACGTGCCCCTACATTGGAATCCCATTCGTATTCACCAACGCCTATTTCGTTAAGATCGAAGCCGATTATTTTGCGTCCGCTTTGTCTGGTTTTTTTAATCAGGTAGAATATTTGTTCTGTTTCAAAACCGCCCTGAACCGGAGTGCCGGTATTAGGACACAGCTTTGGATCCAAACCGTCAATGTCAAAGCTAATGAAAACTTGCTGAGGCAAGTGATGGATCAATTCGTCAACAATATGTTTCCATGTTTGACCCTCGTACAAACGCTCTTTAATGTCCTTGTCCAAATAGGTAATGACGCGATAGTTGCTGTTGCAAACATACTCCCATTCTTCATCACAGAAGTCTCTGATACCCAGCTGAACCAACTTCGTAATTTCCGGGATTTCAGTCAATGCATTGTACATTATACTGGCGTGGGAATATTTGAAACCTTCGTATGACTTGCGGAGATCACAATGCGCATCAATTTGCAGCATTCCGAAATCGCCGTGTTTTTCTGCAATCGCTTTGAAAAAACCTAAAGGAGTGCTGTGGTCGCCACCCAATAAACCGACCAGTTTATTTTTATCCAGCAATTGTTTTGTGTGCTGATAAACCCAGTCATTTAGAAAAATTCCGCCTTCATTAATATCTTTAAGTGACTTGCACATAAAGCTATTCTTCTCCACAATGCCGCCTTTGGCAATATAATCTATATACAGTTCGGCCTCTTTTCTCAGATAATCACTTTTAATAAGGATCTTTTTGTCCATCGGGCGCATGTAGATTCCTTTCCTCCACATATCCTTATAATCGGCGTCAAAAAGGTCTACCTGCAGGCTTGCCTTAAAAACGTGTTCGGATGATCTTGCCGTGCCAGCCGCACAACTTACCGTTACTTCCCATGGAATGGGCAAAATCACAAGTTGGGCATCCTCCTCCGAAAAAGGAAGTCCGAAAATATTGTTATTGGGATTACCCGGACTATTGGGGTCAAAGTTTGAAAGGTCTGTCATGATTTTACTAAAATGCTGCGCAAGTTACAGTAGTCTTACTAAGTGCCAAAATGAATAAATCGTATTTTTTGCACGTTAACGAGCAGCCATCAAATCTAATACCACTAATAATCAATTTTTTATAGTAAAATCAAAATATATTAAATCTTTATCAGATGATAGAGGTTAGCTTATATTTTAACATTTGTCACCCGTAGCTTGTTGATTATTCTGTTATTTGCATGTGTAAAAAATAACTATGGTCATGCTTATAGCGGAAAATCGTTAAAAAATGTATCAAGTTTCAAACGAAACGTTAACACATAGCTTTTTGAACTAATTTTGCGGACGAAATTGGCGCACATGAAAAAAACTCACATAATCATCCTCATTCTAATTGCCGTAGCAATCGCTGTTTTGGTTAGCTATATGGGAGATTTGACGACTTATGACACTATCGCATCAGCGAATCAGAAGGAAGGCAAGTTCGTACATCTTATTGCAAAATTGGATCTGAAACAGCCGGTGCAGTATGACCCTGTGAAGAATCCTAACTACATGACCTTTACCGTGTTGGATTCCTTGGGCGGAACCGCCAAAGTTGTTTATCATAATGCTAAGCCAACTGATTTCGAGAAAAGTGAGCGTTTGGTTTTAAAAGGTAAAATGCAAAGCGGACAATTCGAATGCAGTGAAATTGTAATGAAATGTCCATCGAAATATAAAGATGATCCTAACGCAGCGAAGAAAAATCTTACTTCTAATTAATCCGCAATTACATGCAATACATTGGTGAAAACTTGTTGCCCGGACAGCTTGGGCACTTTTTTGTTGTGCTTTCCTTGGTCGCTTCGTTGGTTGCTGCAATTGCATACATAAAAGCCGCTAATGCACTCGTGCCGGAAGAGCACAACAGCTGGAAAAAACTGGCGCGTATTGGTTTTTTTATTGAGGCAGGTTCTGTATTCGGAACCTTCATGATCATATATTATATCGTTTCCTCTCACTCATTTGAATATTTCTATGCCTGGAACCACAGTAGCACGTCGCTAAGTGTGAACTATCTCTTGAGTTGTATTTGGGAAGGACAGGAGGGAAGCTTCCTTCTATGGGCCATTTGGCACTCCATAATTGGGCTGGTAATGATTTCTAAAGGCGGCAAATGGGAAGCGCCTGTAATGACTGTGATCAGTTTTGCACAGGTTTGCCTTGCCACAATGATCATAGGTATTTATTTGGGCGACGCAAAAGTTGGTAGCAATCCATTCCTGCTCGTTCGCCAGCATTTTCAGGATGCGCCGATCTTTCAACGTGCTGACTATTTAAGCATTCCTCAAATGAAGGATGGCCAGGGACTGAACCAATTGCTTCAAAACTATTGGATGGTTATCCACCCACCGATTTTGTTCCTTGGTTTCGCCTCTACAATCGTTCCGTTTTCATATGCTATCGCAGGACTTTGGAAAAAAGATTACACTGGCTGGACAAAAATCGCATTGCCATGGAGTTTGTTCTCCGGCGCTATTTTGGGAACCGGTATCATGATGGGTGCTGCCTGGGCATATGAATCACTAACATTTGGCGGTTTCTGGGCATGGGATCCGGTGGAAAACGCTTCGCTTGTGCCATGGTTGGTGATGATTGCCGGCTTGCACACACATGTAATTTTCAACGCGACCGGCCACTCCTTAAGGGCAACTTACATTTTCTATATTCTAAGTTTTGTACTGGTTCTTTACTCTACGTTCCTTACCAGAAGTGGAGTATTGGGAGATAGCTCCGTACACGCCTTCACGGATAACGGAATGAACCTGCAGCTGTTGTTATTTATTGCTGTATTCTTCCTGCCAGCTATCTATTTAATAGCAAGAAATTATACAAAGATCCCGCACGTAGCAAAAGAGGAAAGTTCTTATTCACGTGAGTTTTGGATGTTCATTGGTGCTTTGGTTTTGTTTTTATCAGCATTGGTAATTACATGGCAAACATCATTTACTCCGATCTATAACAAGATCACCGGTAAAACAACCGCAATGCCGGAGGATCCTGAGTTTGCGTTTAATAAGATACAGGTTTTCGTTGCCATTGTAATCGGAGTATTGACGGCTATTACGCAGTACTTCAAATACAAAGACACGCCGCGTGGTACGATGCTGAAAAAGATTGCGGTCCCTACTTTAATAGCAGCGATACTTTCACTTTGCATCAGCATTTTCAGCGGAATCGAATATAACAAGCAGGGCATCGGATTTTTAGGTTCTATTCACGTTGCTTTGTTCGCAGCGCTGTATGCAGTAGTTGCCAATGCAGGTTATATCTGGACAGGATTGCACGGCAAAATAAAAGCAGCCGGTGCTTCAGTGGCGCATATTGGTTTCGGTTTGATGTTGGTTGGTATTTTGATCGCATCTTCCAATAAAAAAGTTCTTTCTATCAATACAACAGGCATCAATCTTCAATTTGATCCTAAGTCAAAAGAAAAGTCTTTAGAAAATCTTACGTTGGTCAAAGGTTTGCCAACCGATATGGGCAAATACATGGCGACATATGAAAGCAATGATTCTACCAGCCGCCACGGAACCGTAATGTATTTCAGAGTGAACTTTAAGGCGAAAGACGGTAAGGAGGAATTCAATCTTTATCCCAACCTGATCCGCAATACAAAGGGCCAGCAGGGATTTTCCAATAACCCGGATTCGAAGCATTATTTTGGAAAAGACATTTTCACCTACATCAGCTATGCAGATGATATGGATAGCGAGAAAGACACAACCTCATTCAGAAAGTATCCAGTAAGCGTTAGTGATACCGTGTTTTACTCGAACGGCTTTTTTGTAATAAATAAAGTTGTCCCAAATCCAAACAACGACAAATACAAGTTTACGTCCAGTGATACAGCAGTAATGGCAGACATAACTGTCTTCTCGAAAGATGGCCGTCAATACAAAGCCCGTCCTGCATTTTACGTAAAAAACAACCAGGCGAATTATACGCTTGATACCGTATTTGCACAAAATCTTGCCATTGGTTTCGGCAAAATATTGGATGGTGGCAAAATAGAACTGGAAGTAAAAGAGTCAACTCGCATGGTACCATTTGTAGCGTTGAAAGTATACGAATTCCCTCACATTAATATTCTGTGGATCGGAACCATCATCATGATCATCGGCTTTGCCATGAGCATGGTGTTTAGGTTGAAGCAGAGTAATAGGTTGAAAGTAGCTAAGTAATTGACAATTGAAAGTTGAAAATTGAAAATGATTGATAAGTTAATGGCAGCCGCACAAGGGCTGCCATTTTTAATTAATCATCTCCAATTATCACAATCGTGAGAATCTTGGTACCAGTTTTCTAATCAAAAGATCTTGACGAATCATGAAAATCATGAAAATCTGCGTTCTGTTTTCCCCCAAAAAAAGTCTAGTTTTGCCGCTCAAATCGAAATCTTCATGTCTTTATACAATCAGCGCGGCGTATCTGCCCAGAAAGAAGAAGTACACAAAGCAACTGAAAAGTTAGATAAGGGTTTGTATGCCAATGCTTTTTGTAAAATTTATCCCGATTTTTTGGGCAATGATGCCAATTGGGTGAACCTGATGCACGCGGATGGCGCAGGCACAAAAAGCATCCTCGCTTACTTGTATTGGAAAGAAACCGGCGATTTGTCCGTTTGGAAAGGCATCGCTCAGGACGCAATCGTAATGAACATCGACGACCTGCTTTGCGTAGGTATTCACGATAATCTACTTTTCTCATCTACCATCGATAGAAATAAACGCATTATTCCCGGCGAAGTGCTGGAAACAATCATCAACGGTACGCAGGAGTTTTTCGACGAAATGAAAAACTACGGTGTGAACATTCACTACCTCGGCGGCGAAACCGCAGACGTGGGAGATGTGGTAAGAACAATCGCCGTAAACGGTACAATGACCGCCCGCTGGCCAAAAGACAAATTGGTTACCAACGATAAGATTCAAGCCGGCGACGTGATTGTAGGTGTTGCAAGTTTTGGTAAAGCAAACTTTGAAACAGATTACAACAGTGGTTTGGGAAGCAACGGTTTAACGAGTGCACGCCACGATTCTTTACATAAAACATATGGCGCCCGTTTCCCGGAATCTTATGATACAATGCTTGACGATAGCGTTGTGTACATCGGGCCACACAGAATGACAGATGAAATAGAAGTAGAAGGTTTTGGCAAAATGGACATCGGTCATTTGTTGTTAAGTCCAACCCGCACATATGCGCCGTTCCTTAAAAAACTGTTGACAGAAAATCTGGAAGCGGTTCACGGCCTGATCCATTGCAGTGGCGGCGGACAAACAAAATGCATGAAATATCTTCCTGATAATTTCAGGATCATTAAGGATAACTTATTTGAAGCTCCACTTATTTTCAAACTGATTCAGGAAGCTTCGCATAGCGATAATCGTGAAATGTACCAGGTTTTCAACATGGGTCACCGTCTTGAAATCTTTACTCCGGGCGCCAGTGCAGAAAGCATGATCCAAATGGCTGCATCCTTCGGCATGGAAGCTAAAATCGTTGGAAGAGTAGAGTGGAACGATAAGAAGGAACTGGTGATTAAATTGCCCCAGACGGAAGAACTTATTTATAATTTTTAGTGGAAGATTGAAAGTTGAAAATTGAAAATGGTATCAAAGGCGAAAGCCTTTTCGAATAAAAGCATTTTCAATTTTCAACTTTCAATTTTTAATTCGTTATTACCACTCGTACGTAATATTTTGTTGAAGCTCTCCACTCAAACTCTTCGCCACCGGGCAATTGTTCCCCGTTCTCTCCAGGATTGTAATATCTTTTTCAGATAGATTCAGTGTTTTAGGAAATTTCAACGTCACGTCAATCTTGCCAATGCGGCGAGGGTCCGCCAGCATATATTTTTGAATATCGATCGTAGTGCCGTCTAAAACAATACCCATTTCATTGGCTTTAATGCCTATGGTTGTGATGACACAGGTTGCCAGCGCTACACAAACAGTATCAGTAGGCGAAAAACGTTCTCCTTTGCCTTTATTGTCGGTTGGCGCGTCAGTTTCTATCACTGTACCACTTTGGTTATGGGTTACTTTGCAACGCAAATTTCCTTCGTAAATAACAGATGCAGTCATTATCAATTTTTGCCCTAAATTTACCTACATAAACGCTTAAGACTTATCTTGCTACGATAATTTTTTTATAAGGAAATATTGTACGAGATTGTAAGAGAATAGATCAAGAAATCCTCGGCAGACTATTTAAAAAATAATAATTCACCGGATGAAAAAAATACTGTTGCTACCACTAGGCTTGTTAGTTTGCTTGTGTACCATGGCACAAAACCAACCGACGCAACCGACACAACCGGCAAAGCCAAGCGCCAAGGCAAACAAGAAAGCAAAGGAAAACAGTAAGGCGAGACTGCACGAAGAAGATGAAATTATTTTTAATAAACATAGTGTCTTCGGTATAAAACTATGTACCGACGGCTACGGAATATCTTTTGAAAAGGGCAAATACAAAACGCCGCGCAAAACGACCCTTTTACAATTTGAGTTTAACGAGAAAAAGCATCCAAAGGAAGAAAAGCAATCCATTGGGGTTGACGCTTTCGGTCAGTTAAATCAGGCCATTTACGGCAAACTCAATAATTTTTATCAGTTCAAAGTGGGCATGGGTCAGCAGTATCTTATTGGGGGAAAAGGCAATAAAAATGGCGTTGCCGTTACAGCAATTGGAGCCGGTGGTATTTCCGCGGGAATGATGAAGCCTTATTACCTGGACGTTGTTGATGCATCAACCAGGCAAACAGTAAGCGTGCCTGCAAAAGATTTTTACACAGATACTTCCGGCGTGTACGAAAATGTGGTGTTGGGCAACTCCGGACCTTTTAAAGGTTGGGGAAAAACGAAATTTGCTCCCGGGCTGCACGCGAAAGCAGCGTTGAGATTTGACTATGCAAAATTCAATCCCACGATAGCCGCAATTGAAGCCGGCGTAAACGCAGAATATTATTTTACAGATATCGAACAAATGCTGGCAGTGAAAGAAAAGAAGTTCTTTTTCAACGCTTATTTAACAATACTGTTTGGAAGGCGCAAGTAACGTACTTTTGCAAAATGAATTTGTCCCTTAAGGTGGGATAAATAAGTCATTTTATCGATTGTTTGTTATATTAAGTCATTGAATTAGAATTAATTAATCCCGACCGAACGCCGGGTGATCATGGAAAAAGGAAAAAGCTATGCAGGAATTACCTATCGTCTCAAATATAGTTGAAACTGAATCTAAGATTAAGAAACCCAATTGGCTGCGTGTAAAACTTCCTACCGGAGAAAGCTACAAACACGTACGCGGCCTGGTTGATACGCACAAACTCCATACAATTTGCGAAAGCGGAAATTGCCCTAATATGGGCGAATGCTGGGGAGAGGGAACAGCTACCTTTATGATTTTGGGTAATGTTTGTACCCGCAGCTGCGGATTCTGCGCCGTTGCCACTGGTCGCCCGGACCCAATTGACTGGGATGAACCACAGCGTGTGGCAGAAGCTATTCATCTAATGAAAGTAAAACATGCCGTAATTACTTCTGTTGACAGAGACGAAGTAAAAGATGGCGGTTCTATCATTTGGTACAATACAATCAAGGCCGTGAAATCTTTGAATCCGGATACAACACTGGAAACTTTGATCCCGGATTTTAAAGGTGAAAAAGAAAACATTCAGCGCATTATTGAAGCTGCTCCTGAAGTGGTTTCTCACAATATTGAAACGGTTGAGCGCCTCACACGCAAAGTGCGCATTCAAGCGAAATACTGGCGCAGCATGGAGGTTTTACGCACGCTGAAAGAAGGCGGTATGCGCACGAAAAGCGGTATTATGCTTGGCCTTGGTGAAACAAAAGAAGAAGTGATCCAAACAATAAAAGATCTTGCTGCAAGCAATGTAGACGTAATTACAATTGGTCAATATTTGCAGCCAACCAAAAAGCATTTACCTGTTCAGCGCTTTGCACACCCTGACGAATTTAAAGAGTACAAGGCAATAGGCTACGACCTGGGTGTTGATTATGTAGAAAGTGGTCCGTTGGTTCGTTCAAGCTACCATAGTGAGAAACACATTGTTCCTGGTTATGGCAGACAAAAATGGGAAGAAGAAAAAGCTATGCTGATCGCATAAAACATATGATCTTAATAAAATGAGCCGCAATTAATTTGCGGCTCATTTTATTATTGCAAAGGGAGCCATTGTTTTACGCTTGATTTATTTTATAATGTTCAAATATTACCTGGCATCATTGTTTTAATAGTCAATACATTTTATTTTGCTACTACTAAAGCCCGTTTAACCACGGCCTGACTGCAATGACCCTTACTTGCCGAAATTGATTGTTTTTCTACCTGAGGAACTAAAATCGCCTGCCTGTAAATATCCTTGCACAACAGTAAATGATTAAATGCGTTAAATAGAAGACCTATTTTTGAACATCGTAAACCTTTAGACCAGTGAACCGTTTAAGTACCACCGTAAAGAAAGCAGCATTTCTTTCCCTGAGCTATTTGCCCTTTATATCTTTTTGCCAGGATTATCCAAAGATGGCAAAGGACCTGCAACAACAATTCAAAGACGATAAAGCATATGTGATCACTTCCGCCGCAACCTATGAGTTTTCGCGGGACAGCAAGGTCGGCGCCAAAGTGGAAATCTCAGGCGATGAAGATTTGTTGTCGTTACGCTACAACGATGCGATAAGCATTTTGCAGGTTTATGATGGCAATTCAAAAATTGAAAAATTCTATGCAGAGAGCAACCTGCATCAAAAAGCACCAGACGATAAAAAAGTTTGTGGTACTTATACAAGTGATGGATTGTTTTTCGACGATAGCAAGTTTTGCGGTCATCAGCTAAGGCTAAAGGAAGTGGGAGAGGTTTGGCACTCACACTTTGAAAAGAAGATTTACGATGCGAAATATTTGAGCACTGTTTTCTTTCAGTCGTCGTACCCCACCGAGGAGAAAAAGATAAAACTCGTTATTCCTAAAGAACTCGACATAGAGATTAAAGAATTTAATTTCGATGGCTATTCCATAACAAAATACGAGAAGGCAGACGGCAGCGACAGAGTCATTGAATATACTGCCAAAAAGCTGAATGCAATGAAGACCGAGCGAGCGGAACGCGGCATGCAATATACCTATCCGCATTTGCTTATACTCGCAAAATCTGCTACCGTTTCCGGAAAACAAATGATGATCCTTTCTTCCAATGCGGACCTGTATGGATGGTACAGTGGTCTCGCAAGCCAATTACAGCCTAACAGACAAGCGCTACAGTCAACCGTTAACCAACTTATAAAAGATAAAAAAACAGACGAAGAAAAAGTAAAGGCCATTTACTATTGGGTGCAGGATAATATTCGCTACATCGCTTTTGAAGATGGCGTTGCAGCATTTAAACCAGATGAAGCGCAACATGTATTTGAAAAGAAATACGGCGATTGTAAAGGCATGGCAAACCTTACCAAAGAAATGCTGAAAGCCGCCGGTTTTGATGCCAGACTAACATGGATAGGTACCCGACACATTATGTATGAATCAATCCCAACGCTGGCGGCCAACAATCATATGATCTGCACATTGGTTCTGAATGGAAAAAAATACTTTCTTGATGGAACAGAGAAATATGTTCCGTTTGGTGAAAACGCTTTGCGCATACAGGGGCGTCCCGCAATGATTGAAGATGGTAATAACTTTATCATTGCAAAAATTCCCATTGCTGATGGCGACGCAGATGTAAGAAACATTACGGCAACCATCAACGGTGAAGCACTTGAAGGAAAATGCACCGTGACTTTAAAAGGCGAATCGAAAAAGAATTTCCTCTATCAGTATCATTACACAAAGAGCGACGACAAATCAGAATGGGTAAACAGTTTCGCTTCCGATGGCAATGATAAGATCAAAATAACCAACCTGAAATTGCCTGATCTCGATCAAAGAGAAGGCGTGCTCACATTTGATTGTAATTATTCTTATCCCGGTGCTGTAAGTTCTTTCAACAACGAATATTATATTGATCTCGATCCTTCAAAAAATTTTCAAAGTTGGGTAATCAAAGATGACAGGCAAAGCGATGTTGATTTTGAAGAAAGAATTCACGAGAAAATAGTAGTAACACTAATGGTTCCGCAAGGTTATAAAGTGGGAGCACTTCCTGATAACATCAATATTAAAGAACCTGAATTTTCTTTCAGTATTCAGTACAAACAGGAAGGTGATAAAATAGTTTACACAAAAGAGTTAAACATACCTGAAGGTGTAATTCAGAAAAAGAATTTCCCTAAATGGAACAACGCCGTTAAAGAACTCATTAAATCTTACGATAATCAAATAGTCCTTAAAAAATAACTTCTATGAAGAAAGTATTGCTTACGTTGAGTTGTAACGTGATGTTAAGCTGTGCCCTTTTTTCCCAAACCGAAAAAAAAGTAAAGGAGCAAATGTGGGATGAGGCACCCGCTGAGTTTAAAGCGACTAAAGTGCCGGAAAAATGGAAAAACGAATCGGCTGTATTAATTGCTGTTTTGCGAGAGCATTCATGGGAAACAGCAAAGAACGGGTATCATGAAACTTTCAATTCTCACTATCGCATAAAATTGCAGGATAAAGCTGCCGTGCAGGAGTTTTCCGAAATGTCTTTCAACAACAATACGGTAAAGACAAACTTGTTTGGAAAGACGCTTCGTTACAGAATCCTTGGCATCAAAGTAATTAAAGCGAATGGCTCTGAAAAGGAAATTGATTTGAAAGAGGCGGTTAAAGAAGATGCAGGAAGCAACAAAGAATTAAAAATTCCGATTCCAAATCTTGAACCCGGCGATATCATTGATTATTTCGCTGCACTGAAAGACGATAACAGTTCTTCTGTAAGCGACGAAGAATTGCTTGAAATGAAATATCCGGTTATAAAACAAACACTGCGTTTTAGCTTATACGATAAACTGGAGCTGACTTATAAAAGCTTCAACGGAGCGCCGGAGTTTCAAAGATCATTTGGTGATGGTTGCGTTGTTTATACACTCGAAGACAATATGCGTGAAAAATCCCCTGACCTGATGTGGGACTACGATTTCAGAACTGCACCAAACTTCAGGTATCGCATTAAAAGCAGGCAGGTATCGCCAGATGCAAAAACATTG
>Ga0318567_10000054_pt1 | contig 52078 bp, 32 predicted proteins | sample GRESIP088b5f20_FD_203691 | JGI IMG/M metagenome (GOLD analysis project Ga0318567, IMG submission 203691) | Tropical soil microbial communities from Luquillo Experimental Forest, Puerto Rico - GRE.SIPMG.088b5f20 | ecosystem: Environmental > Terrestrial > Soil > Tropical forest > Bulk soil...
AGCCTTAAAAATTCGATAACTATAGAGCCGTATGAAGTAAAATTTCCGAGATGATGAATATTACCAAAAGATTTTCGCCGGCATGGATTGCCAAATACCCTCTAAGCGTGTTCAGGCCAGCTACAATGTGCCATTTAACCGCTGCTATACTTAATCCCAGTTTCTCTGCTATTTCTTTGTTGGAGAGCCCTTCTATTCTGCTAAGTTTAAAAACTTCCTGTTGGCGGGCCGGCATTGTATTGATTGCTTCCAGTATCATTTGCCAGGTCTCTTTGTATTGAAGTTCCATGTCCGGCAAATTCCTGTTTTCCAGTATGTCCTGTGCAGAGTCTGTCGAAACAGTGTCCGAAAGCTTTTTACGCATTTCCGAGATCACCTGGTTTCTGCCCACGACATACACGAAGTGCATAAAGCTGTTTACTTCTACCAGCCTGTCTCTTTTCTGCCAAATCTTTAGAAAGATGTCCTGTGTAATTTCCTGTGCTTTTACAGTGTCCTTTGTTAAAGCAAGTGTGTTGTTGTAAACCCTTTTCCAATATGTGTCCACCAATTGTCGAAAAGCTTTTTCATCGCCATTGGCAACAGAGCGCAGTAAATCACTTTCCGATAATGTATTCGCAGTATCCATTGGTAGGAGTGAACGTAAGTAAACTAATTGACACCAATATACTGAAATCGTAAATCATTTCAGGTATAAAAGTGTTGGGGATTAGCAGCGCAAGGTGTCTTTTAATGAACCAACATCAGATAGAAGTTCGTTTGAAATCCTATAATTTTATGAGGTACGCGTTTTGTTTCTCGTAAAAACAACTAAATTAAAATTGTATGGTAAAACTAATTGTATCAGCTGTCGTTTTATTGTTTGCCTTTACGGTGCCACACAAATACGCTGACAATAAACCGGGAACTAAATTGATACTCCTGGGCACTGGTACGCCCAATCCAGATCCGGATAAATTTGGGCCTGGATTGGCAATAGTCGTAAACAATGCTTCTTATATCGTTGACTGCGGAGCGGGCATTGTACGCCGGGCAACGGCTGCCGCGAGGAAGTATGATTTGCCCGCATTGAATGCTGCTAATCTGAAAACACTTTTCATTACACATCTTCACTCGGACCATACGATTGGCTATCCGGATATAATATTAACGCCTGCCGTAGTTGATCGTAACGCAGCTTTAAACGTATACGGACCAAAGGGCACCGCTTTCATGACGGAGCATTTGCTGAAAGCCTATGGCGAAGACATCAAGGTAAGAACGGAGGGATTGGAACACGGCAATCCTGCGGCCTATAAAGTAAACGTGCATGAAATAGCGGAAGGCATTGTATATAAAGATTCAAATGTGGTTGTAAAGGCTTTTAAGGTTTCACACGGTTCATGGAAAGAAGCGTACGGCTTCAGGTTTGAAACAAAAGATAAAGTGATTGTTGTTTCCGGTGATTGTACATACAGCGAGAATCTTGTCAGGAATGCGCAAGGGTGTGACATACTTGTGCATGAAGTATATTCTTTAAAAGGCTTTGCGGCAAGGGATTCCACATGGCAGGCATATCATAGTGCATTTCATACATCTGCAAAACAACTGGCGGATATTGCCAATAAAGTACATCCAAAACTATTGGTATTAACACACGAACTGCTTTGGTCGGCAACAAAAGAAGATCTCATGAATGAAATAAGCAGCCGGTATTCCGGACCTGTAGCATTTGGCAATGATCTGGATATGTATGAATAGACTTTAGCTGCAATTTTTTCCGAAGATGGTAGCTAGTGCACGCCTTTCTAAATTTATTGCTTTTCACCTGCTACCCATCCAAGGCTGCTTTAAGTGAAAAATGTATGCAAATAGGGGTGTAAATGTCTGTCCTGAGTTTGTGCTAATGCTGACAAAAAAAATGCTGGTTGGTTCAGAAAGATTTTAAAGAATATTCAAATTGTCATTTAATAGGCACAATCCGAAAATTAATTGTTAGCATTCTGCAGTTCCTGAATTTGTTTTCCTATCTCATTGTATTCATGCTTAGCCGAATCTATTGACACACCGACTTTCATTCCTGGTCTTTTGTGACCAATATATGTTAACCATGCGTCTTTCATTATTTCCTGTCTGCCCTCAATCAGTTTTATTATAGCGTCGCTATTTTTGTAATTTGATAACGCTGATTTTATGTCAATCGCATTTGGAGGGAATGACTCTCCTAAGAATAAAAGTATCTGTTTTGCCATAATAAAATGGCCAAGTTCATCAGGATGCACACCATCTTTTGCATACATGAATGTGGAATCAACAGAACGTTGCTCTTCGAGGTATTTTTTCATTGGCCAATGAATGTCAATTACATTCCATTTTTGTGAATACCTGCAGGTCAATAGCCAATCAGAATAGAGGTCGAGTACGTTTGCATACGCTTGTCCCTTTCGTTCATCATAAATAGGCGGAGTAATATGAATGATCGATGCACCTGACTGTATAACCCGGTCGTGCAACCAGTTGATGCCATCTATGTATTTGTGAAAGCGTCCTTCATCATAAGGCATAAAAATCCCATCGTTCATGCCGTAACAGGCAAATACTAAATCGGGCTTTGTTTTTTCCAGAATCCTTTCTAACCGTTCATGCAGGTCCGGGCGGGGAAAGCTTCCACCGGCATGATTAGGTTCAGATAGTCCTGACACTGTTTCGCTTGGCAGACCTATGTTGATAAATTCGTAATGCTTTTCAGGATGGCGCATAGTTAAAGCAGCCTCGATGTAAGAAACATATTGTCCCATATAGGTTATGCTGTTCCCAAGAAAAACAATTCGTTTTACGTTGTCTGGTATTACATATGCTTGCGAAAAGCATTGGACGCTGAGACTGAACAATAATACTATGAAACAGCCTAAGAGCTTCATTTTATACGTCATTGCAAATTTGTTTGCTTTTACATTGAAAAGTGATTGCCTTTATTTTTTTTCTGAAAGTTTTCGGCTAACCATTAATGAAAGTACAATCGCCCTCAATAATACTCTTTAAAAATCTGTCATGATTTGCATAAACTATCTGAGTCATACACTTTGTTAACAATAGCTTCCGGTTTTACTATCTGTATACCTTACACATCTTTACCAGCCGCCTTCTTCCGACTATGATTTTGCATGGGAGAAGTTTTGCGCTTTTTTCAAATGGCAAATCCGTGGGGCGGACAAAATTGACGTGATGTAATTTCTATACTAAAGGAGAGTATGGTATGCACAAAAAATCGGTAGATGAGTTCATCTCACTGCAGAGGGAGCAAGCAAGATGATGGGAGCAGGGAAGTGGTGCTGCGGGGAATTGAAAGTTGAAAATTGAAAATGAGAAATGTCGAACACATTAATCGCTGTTCGACATTTCTCATTTTATGTATCGATCGCGAAGCCTGGAAGACAGAGCTTCATTTTCAACTTTCCACTTTCAACTAAATTCTACTCCGCCTGTGGAATAAAGTATTCTTTTTTAGGGATCAGCACTTTGCTTTCTCCGTTTTCATCCAGCAACACAATTTGTCCGGATGTTTGAACGATGCCTTCTTTTTTATTGCCGGCAATATCTATTTGCAGGTGCGTGTCACCGTTAGTATCGTTAAAGATTTGATAGTAGCCGTCAGCGTGTTCTTCGATGCCGGCATGGATGTGCACCATTCCGTTAATAGCGGTGTATCTTCCTAATGAACGTCCGAATACAAGTTCAGAGTTGTCCATTGCCCATGGTTCCTGTTTCAAAAAGTTGTCGAATTCTTTTTTGTTGACTGACATAATGCTAACTGGATTTATGGTGAGAAAATTCAGCCAAAAAAAGTAGGCATTTTCCGGGAAAGATGCAATAGGTCTGTGTTAAGAAAACATTAGGCGATTGGAGGCTTCGGTTGTTCATTACCGAAAAATTCGACGTCTGAAACCGGCGATGGGTTTGATGAAAATTAACTGCTTAAAATACAATGGTATATGAGGAAATTTCATCGATTTGACCCGTTTGGAAAAACTTAACATTGTCAATGTTATCTTATTATTAAATTTGAGTAAAGCGACTTTTTAATTAAAATAATTTAGTAATGTCAAAAAAGAATCTCACAACCGAAAAAAGCGCAAAAAAAACGCTACGTACTCAGATTGAAAATAAACTGTTTTCAACCTTTGAAGATTTGAAGGCTCAAGTAGGAGAAAAGAAATTCAGCCGCCACGTAAAAAAGGCAAGCAAGATACTCGCAGCCGGCTCCAAAAATCCAAAACCGAAAAAAGTAAATAAAGCAGCGAAACCAACAAAGGCTGCAAAGCCAACGAAAGCAGCGAAAGCAACCAAAGCATCAGAGCCCGCTAGCTAATAACTGAATAATTGTAACTGAATAACTGAGTAGGGCGCTCAAATATTAATGCCCAACGCCGAACGCCTAACGCGAAATGCAGAGACCCTGCGTTTAGCGTTAGGCGTTCGGCGTTTAGCATCTTCAGTTATTCAATTATTCAGCTATTCAATTCCCTTAGGTGTTTCTACTCGGTTATATTTTTGCGCATTTATGCTTAAACAACGAAAAACTGACAATAGTATTTTTAGGGAGTAGAAAAATTAGCAGTTAAAAGTATAGGTTTTTGCATGTGTGAGATTTTGTGACAGGCACTGTTTAACTGCCCTATAATCCCTACACATACCAAAACCAATCATAATTGCAATGAGAACAAAGCATGTATTCTTCCTTTGTGTTTTCTTTCTTCTATGTATTGCGACACGCCTTTCCGCGCAGGACTTTACCGTTGGTACTGGCTCTATAGGAAACGACAGTGCAACCTTTCCCTCGCCCTTGCCGGGAGCCTTTGAGGGCAGCAGATCGCAATACCTCTTTAAGGCAGCTGAATTACAGGCCGCAGGGATTACGCGGGGATACATCAACGCGATCAAGTTCAACGTACTTAAGTTGAATGGAGCAGGCGCTATTAGAACGTACACCTTTAAAATGGATACAACGTCGATTACTTCCTTAAACCCTGCGACGTGGGAAAATTCGCCTGCTCAACAATATACTACGACATCAATAACACCGGTTCTTGGTGTGAATACAATTACTTTTCCAAACAAATATTTCTGGAACGGAACAAGTAACCTCCTCGTTGAAATTTGTGTGAATTCAGGAACAGGGCTCGCTACTTACCAAACTTACAACCCAACCGTTGCATGGACAACGGGTTTGTCATTTAATGCATCGCATACATACGGCGCAAATGACGTTCCCAGCTTCTGTACAATTGGTACAACAACTGAATTAGGTACTTCTACAACAAGACCAAACCTCACTTTCAACTGGTCAGCGGCTCCTCCTGATTGTACAGGCGCTCCCGACCCGGGAACTGTTACGAGCACCAAAACGCAGGCTTGTCCAACCGATAACTTTACCCTCACTGCAACACATCCTGCAACTATAGGTCTTCTTACTCAGTGGCAATATTCTACTGATAATATTACATGGAACAATATTGCAGGCGCTACAACAGATAACCTTACAACTTCGCTGGCTACTACTACATGGTTAGCGCCAAGTACTTATTACAGGCAAATGGATTCCTGTACGCTTAGTCACCAGACTTCTTATTCTCCAGGTGTTTTGGTAAACAGAAATGCCGGCGTTCAGGGAACATTCGTTATTAACAACACTTTGACTACAACGCCTGTAACGGGACCATTCAAAACATTTAACGATGCATTCGCTGCCATTAAATGTGGTATCAGCGGACCTGTTGTGTTTAACGTTGTAAACACAGGTACTCCATATACTGAGCAGTTGATAATGACCAATGTTTTTGGAACTTCAGCAACCAATACAATTACATTCAATGGCAATGGTGCTACGATTAACTATTTGGCATCCTCGGCTGCAACAGCGCCAGTGATCAGGTTGAACAACATAAGCCACGTTATTATCGACAGCCTTAATATCACAGCACTTGGAAGCACAGCCTCTCAATATGGCTGGGGTATCCAGTTGACGAACAATTCTGACTCCAACACCATCAGCAGATGTCACATTACTGTAGATGCTGCACAAACAGCCAATTATGCGGGCATTGTAGTGAATGGTGGTAATAGTTTGACTTCATACGGTTCTTATTGCGATAGCAATTCAATTAGAAACAACACGATTATTGGTGGATTATATGGTGTTGTCCTTCAGGGTGGAACTACCAGCTTTACTGATTATCCTATCAACAGAAACCAGGTGATCAATAACAAGATCATGGATTTCTATACGGCTGGTGTTTATTTGAACAATAACCTTTTGACAAAAGTAGAAGGGAATGAATTGACAAGACCATTGCGTGCCAATTCAAATTCTCCTATTTATGGTATTTATCTAAGCGGTACCAACGTTGCCAATCTTATTTCGAAAAACAAGATCCATGCAATGTTCACTGGGCACCCTACTTTCAGTAATCTCTTTTATGGCATTTACTTCAGTAATGCAGTTGCTTTTGCAGGCTCAGAGAACGTTGCATCCAATAACCAGATATATGACATAAAATGTCTTGGTACATTGTATGGTTTGGCAAACTCCGGTTCAAGCTTTGCAAATTACTACTACAATACGGTAGTGTTTGATGACGTGAGCTCAGTAGCTACCAATCCTGCATATGGTTTTTATGCCGGAAACCAGGTTGCTGTTGTAGATATAAAGAACAATCTTTTCTCGATATCGCGTGGCGGTTCAGGGCTTAAGTATGGTATGTTTTTGGCAGGCACTTCTCTTTCATTGTTTACTATCAATTACAATAACTATTTTAACAACGGCCATCCTACTTATAATACAGGCTTCTATTATACAGCGCCAATCACGGCATTGTCCGATTGGCAGAAAACTACCAAATTCGATACTACATCGGTTTCAATAGATCCCGGTTTCAAAAATCTTGCTACCGGAGATTTGACACCTACGTCAGCGGCGATGCTTAATAAAGGTATACCGGTTGGTACGCTTGACGATATCGCCAGCACAATGCGTGACACGAAGACGCCGGATATCGGCTCCGTGGAATATACCCTACCTGGCTGTACCACATCATTCCTTCCGGGTAATGCGTTTGCAAACGTTGGTTATGCAACCTGTGTTGGTAAATCAGTTTTGTTGAATTTGAAAAACAATGATGTTGGTTTGGGTTTAACGTATCAGTGGCAAACAGCAACCGATGTGGCGGGTACATGGTCAAACATGTCAACACCACTGACGGCACCACCTTATACATTCAATGCAGGCAACAACTCCATATACTATCGTGCGGCCGTAGCTTGTAACGGTGGTACGCCGCAATACACTGTTCCTATTCAAATAGTAATAGGTGGTTATTTCCCTGCGGGCACATACACGATCGATCAGTCACAAGCGACCGATCCCGTGGGTACCAAAAACTTTAATTCATTTAAAGATGCGGCGTCTGCGATCAGCTGTGGTATTGCCGGTCCTGTAGTGTTCAATGTTGTACCTGGAGTGTACAACGAACACATTAGAATTGCTGCGATCAGCAACAGCTCTGCTGTCAATACAGTGACGTTCCAAAGTCAAAGCGGTAACCCTGCAGGAACTGAACTCACGTACAATGCTATTGACGGCACCACAAACTATACCGTGCAATTGGATAGTGCAAGCAATATCTCATTCAAAAATCTTACAGTATCAGCTACCAACCAGTTGTACGCAAGAGCATTTGATATTTTGAATAGTGCATCAAATGACAGCATCCTGAATTGCGTGATCAATTCTGTAATGCCTAATGCTACTGCCTATTCAACCAATGGCGCAGATCAAACTACTACTGCTGGTATTTTTGCGGGAACAAATCTTTCAGGCGGAAAATTGATCATCAAGGGAAACACCTTCCACAAAGGTTCGAAAGGTGTGTACATTGCCGGTTATCAATTTACTGTTCCCGGCCCAAATACACTTTATGTAAATTTTTCACCAAACAATGTGATCCAGGGTAACGTTTTTGATAGCATATATCACCAAACCATTTATGCTTTAAATGCGAGCGGTATTAAAATTGTTAACAATACTGTTCCAGTAAATACATCGTATGTCGGTGCAGCAAGCGTAGGAAACTCAGTGTATGGTATTTACATGAACAATTGCGACAGCGCTGCTTTAGTGGCAGGCAACTATGTGACTTTGCAAAATAATACCAGCTATATCTACGGTATTTACATGGCAGGTGGTAATGCTACTGCCAATGTACGCGGCAGGGTTGTCAACAATAAGATATACGGCGTTAACGGTTTAACCGGCATGACTGTAGGGATGTACAATGGTATTCAAACACAAAATGGTCTGAATACAAGTTACACAGACGTTATCAATAATGAGATCAGTGTGTCTTCAACGGTTGCCGGAACATCAAGTGCTTTGTTCTGCGCTGCATTAATGTCTGAAAACGCATACAGCACCAACTATTATAACAATACATTGCTGAATAGTTCACCAAAGCCAAACGTATACAACGTAGGCCTTTGGGTAAATTCCCAATATTATAATGCCGGTGGCAACACAAACATATTTAATAACATCATAGCCAACCAGGGTGGTGGTCCTGCTGTGCAGTACTACACTTACGTGGACGCTCTTAAGATAGACTACAACCTGTTGTACACAAGTGGCCCCGTACTGGTGAACAGGTACCCGAACGGTGCAACCTATCCTGATCTTCCAACATGGAGAAAAGCCTACGCTACAGACTTTAATTCTATTGTTTATAATCCTGTGTTTACAAGCATTACCAATCTTCAACCAGTTGCATCTGATCCAAACTCATGGGCGATGCAGGGAAGAGGTATTCAAATACCAGGAAACAATATGGATATGAACGGTAATGCGCGTCCTGTTTTATTAACAGACGGTGTGCCTGATTTGGGTGCTTACGAATTTGATCCTACTGTAGCACCTCCTGATTTGGTGGCTACACCTGCAACGCCTGCACCTGGTATTACGCAGAGCTTCTCTTTGGGAACAGATACAGTAACAAGAATTACATGGGATCCTGTAGCAGCAGTTCCAACAGCATTTTCATTGAAACGTTACAGTGGCAGACTGCCTGCAGGCTTGGATCCTACGCTGCCATCAATGTACTACTATGTTGCTGCGAACGTAACGGGAACAGGCCCTTTCAAATACAAAATGCAGCAATACTTTATTGACTCATGGATGAGAAATCTGCCTTCTAAGTCAACTGTTAAAACAGGGCAAACAGATGCAACCGGCAAATGGGTCGTAAGCGGAGCAAGTGTGATCGATTCAATCAACAACATCTATTCTGACTCTACCTTAACGGTGTTGGATAAGTTTACAGGTATGACGGATAACAAAATTCCAGTTCAACCTGTGTATACAACAACATCAGATAGTTCTAACAAAGGAACCCGTTTCTGGGCGCCATACAGTCTCGCGGGTACTATGCTAAGTCAAAATATTCAGTACTTTAAATTCGCTCTGGCGTCTACGGTAGCCACACAGGCAACGGTAAGTGTGCATGGTACCGGCTACAGCAAAACCTACTCAATTCCTGCGGGTGGTTTAGTGATAACAGATGAAGTGCCAAGGAGCGGTGCGTATGATGGCCGCATCATGACAGAAGGATTATCTAACAGGGCTGTACTGATTGAAAGTAAGGACCCAATTACAGCGGCTGTTACTGTAGAAGGCAGTGGTTTTAATGGCTATGCAAATGCGTTGATAATGCCAACGGGTACATATGGTAAAGACTATCAAACCCTGGGCGTTGCTCAGTATAGCAGTAACAACCCAAGTCTTCTCAGCACAGGAACTTCATGGGTAACTGTAGTGGCTGACAATGATAACACGCTTGTGCAGATTACGCCGTCTGGAGCAACTGCAGGTGGGCAAACCGCCGGGGTACCGTTCCAGGTAACACTTAACAGGGGGCAAGCCTATCAAATATTGGGAGCGTTTGTCAGAATGCATCCGTATACTGAAAACGGTTTGTCTGTAGGTAATAATTCTTATGAAAGTGTTGACTTAACCGGAACAAAAATAGTTTCTCTGCCTAACTCAGCTGGTAAATGTATGCCGATTGCGGTGTTTAATGGAAGCAGCGGAACCAATATTCTATGCCAGGAAGACCAGGCCAACGCGGACAGGTCCATGTATCAACAAACCTATCCAATGCAGGCATGGGGCAAAAAATTCCTTACCGCTCCACTGGCAACAAGAAACAGTAAGAGCCAGCTGTTGTATACTTTATACCGTGTGATGGTTAAGGATCCATCAACAGTAGTGAAGCTCAATGGTACGGTATTGACAGGTTTAAGAAACAACACGTTCTACCAGTTTTCATCAAATATTCCTCAATACATTGAAGCAAACAAACCTATAATGGTGGCTCAGAACATGACTTTTGCAAGTACAACTACAAACTCATGCGGTAATGAAGCGTATTCTAATCCCGGAACTAACGGAAATATGGACTACCTGACACCTATAGGGCTTGGTGTAAACAATGCAATCATTTATAGAAAAGCTACGGACATAAATTATGTTACAGCAATCGTTCCAACCAAAGCGTTGCCTTCCTTTAAAATTGATGGAAGCAGCACATTCGATTCGACTTATGTGCATCCGCAAAATGCAGCATACACAGTTGTAGTGAAAAGCTTTGCTGCAGCAGCCGCTATGTCAGTGGTTACCTGCGACAGTAACTTCACAGCTGTTATTCACGTGCCAAACGCCACCGGTGGCTACGTCTACAACGCAGGCTTCCAGGTGCCAAGGGTAAATGTGAACGGTTACTATAACAACGTATACAACAACGTTGGAACAAGAAGCGCTTATACTTGTGCGAATACAACGTTTAAACCAACAATTTACCTGCCTGCTGCAGCTAAGAGCATAACATGGAAACTGAGTGCTGCTCCGGGTGCTACGCCGGCCACAGATATAACAGTGACCAGCCCTGTAGCGGTAGATACAATAGAAATAAACTCACAGGATTATTATGAGTATAGATTGAACCAGGCGGTGTCGTTTGCTACTACAGGCAATGATACCATTCCGGTGAATATAACATATGCTTCTACCAACCCGCTTAGCTGTGATCAAACAGTTACAGGTTTAGTGCCAGTGGTGGTGAAACAAGGTCCGAATGCCAACTTCTCCGTAGTGTATGACAATTGCATATTCACAACGGCACAGTTTACAGAGAAAGGCACAGCGGCCAATGGCGCTGCATTCGATCGCTGGAACTGGAACTTTGGCGACAACACAACTGCAAACGTTCGGAACCCAACCAAGAAATGGAACCAGACTGGTTCGTTCAACGTAGGATTATTGGAAATTGAAAACGACGGTTGTTATGACAGCACCAACCAAAAAATTATGGTACAGTCTTGCGACAACGTCTTCATACCAAACAGCTTTACACCAAACGGCGATGGTCACAACGATCAGTTTAAAGTGTATGCTAACAACGTGACAGAAATGAGGATGATGATCTTCAACCAGTGGGGTCAAAAAATATTCGAAACAACAGACATTGCAAACGGATGGGATGGTACATTAAGCGGAAAACCGCAGCCATCAGGCGTTTACATGTATGTGTGCAGATTGGTTTTGACCAGCGGTGAGATCGTTGAGAAAAAAGGAAGCATCAACTTACTCAGGTAATATTTAAGACAATGACTTTCTGCTGGCAAAGGTCCATCTGAAAATGGTGGACCTCCAGCCAGCCGGAAAGGTAAAAGTCAGTTTGAAAAACCCACGGTGTTTTTCTGAGACGGAAACAAAAAGAAATATCCATAGTGAAGAGCTCTGTAATAATAAATGCAGAAAAGAAGTGCAAGACAGCATTGTTACAAGCACTATCTAGTTTTAAAATGCGGCGGGTGAGGGAATTATGATGCCTGTGATGTTTAGGTCCAAAAACGAAAAACCAGGTGTTGATGAGCAAACCAAATTTTAGTCCATCCTAAACCCGCTGCAATTTTATTTAGTTGTTAGTTGATGGTTGTTAGTTGTTAGAAAGTAACAAATAGCAACGACCCCGCTAACAACTAACAACTAATAACTAACAACTACAAAAACCATAACGATCAAATGAAGCGCATAACAAAAATAACTGCAATGGGCCTGCTGCTACTGGCAGGAATGGGGACTGCGAAGGCACAAGACCCGCACTACACCCAGTACTACGTTTATCCTTCATGGTTGAACCCGGCGCTTACCGGCGTGTTTGACGGTAGTGCAAGAGTATCTGCGATCTACCGCAATCAGTGGGGCAATATCGCTTCTCCTTACCAGACACCAGGTGTGTCTGCCGATTTTAATACCAACAAAAATGCAGCCTTTGGCATTAGCGCACTGAACCAGCGTGCAGGCGACGGGGGCTTCAATTACACAACCGCATATGCAAGCATGGCTTACTCCGGTGTACGCTTTGGTGCAAACGGTTATAAAAGATTGAACATGGGCTTCCAGCTCGGAATGATACAACGCAGATTTGATATAACTAAAATGTCATTCGGTGAGCAGTGGAACCCATCAACCGGTTACAACGCAGGTGCGGGTACTGGTGAAAATTTAAGCAAAACCAGCGCAACGTCTTTTGATGCAGGCGTCGGTGTAATGTACTATGATGCAGAACCGGGCAAAAAAGCAAACCTGTTTGCAGGAATTTCCGCTTCGCACATCACTCGTCCAACTGATCAGTTCAGTGCAACCGGCGATGCAAAGATACCTGTCAGATATACCGGCCATGCGGGTTTGAGAATTATGATCAACGAAGTTGCAAGCATCACGCCAAATGTTTTGTACATGCGCCAGGGATCAGCAGAAGAGAAAATGGTGGGTGCATATTTACAAATGAATGTGGCAGAAGATGCGGATTTTATGCTGGGTATAAACTACCGCATTAAAGACGCCATCTCTCCATACCTCGGTGTATATATAAAACAATTCATGATCGGTGCCAGTTATGATATTAATAACTCTGACCTTGGTAAGATGGCAAAAGGCAGCAACAGCTTCGAGTTGTCATTGAGCTACATTTTCAAAAGAGCAGAGAAAACACCGGAAGTGAAATTCATCTGTCCAAGATTGTAGTCACTTAAAAGTAAAACCCGATCTAAAACCAAAAAGTCAACATCACCCAAGATGAAAAAAATATTTTTATCAGCGGCAATACTAATGGGAGCTACGTACGCACATTCACAATATGTGTACAACTACCTGAAAGCAGCCAACAGCTACTATAAAAAATCAGACTACGCTTCTGCAGCAAAGTATTATGAAATGTACCTTGGTGTTGGAGACAAAAGCAAAACCGGAAGCTACGATCCATATGCCGGTAACGCACAGAATAAAACGAAAACAAAAGCAGCAGGCGGCGACACGCACCAGCAAGCAGTTTACGGCGCAGCAGAAAGTTACCGTCAACTGAACAACTACGCCAAAGCTGAAAACTTTTACCAGGAAGCAGCAGCCTACAGCGCACAGCAATACCCACTTGCTAAATACCAATACGCGGTAACACTGAGAAGCCTTGGCAAATATGACGAGGCACAAAAAGCGTTCAGAGAATTTTTGGATAGCTATAAAACAAATGACAACTATACTGCAGCAGCAAAAAGAGAAATCGAAAATCTGGGTTTCATTCAGCAGCAGTTGCACAAAAAAGATTTGTCATTGTACACCGTAAAAAAACAGGACAACATCAATGCGCCTGGTGCAAACTATGCGCCTGCATTGACTGGCGCTAACACCATGATCTTTACTTCTACAAGAATTGACAGCAATGCAAAATCTACTGCATTCATCAATCACTTGTATGAAGCAACAATGAATAGCAATGGAACTACTATAAACAAAATAGACATTCCACAACCTTCGGGTGTACACCAGGGTGTAGCAGCAGTTGCGCCTGATGGCAAGACTATCTACATGACAAGATGGACAATGACAAAAGAAGGAAAGAAAACCGCTTCTTTATATCAGTCTGCAAAAACAGAAACAGGATGGAGCGAGCCAACTGCATTGGAGTCTATCAACGCAGCGGGCAGTAACAACCAGCAACCATTTGTAACACCTGATGGCAAGTACCTGTTGTTTGCCAGCGACCGCACAGGCGGGCAAGGTGGTTTTGATATTTGGTTCGCACCAATCGCAAATGGTAAAGTGGGAACGCCTGTAAACATGGGCGCTAACATCAACACATCTGCTGATGAACAAGCGCCTTACTATCATGCAGCCTCACAAACACTCGTGTTTGCAAGTAATGGCAGAGTAGGCATGGGCGGCTTTGATCTGTATCAGGCAAATGGCAGTGTTGGCAATGGTTTTGGCACTGTTAAAAACCTTGGTTATCCTTTAAACTCGGAAAAAGATGACATCTACTTTGCAAGCAAAAGCACCGGGAAAAATATGTTGTCTGATGTTGTGTTCAGCTCAGACAGGTCATCTGAATGCTGCCTTGATATGTTTAGCCTGCAGAAACAAATGCCTGCTAAAAAGATTGCCGGTAAAGTAATTGCATGTGATGGCAACGCGCCGCTGGCGGGTGCGACAGTGCAGGTGGTTGCGGACAACAAAGTGATCGCTAATGTTTCAACCGCAGCTGACGGAAGCTACAGCTTCACAATGGATGAGTATCAACCGGTAAAAATAAGTGCCTCTACTGATGGTTATCAAAACAATAACCTGAGCATAGTAGCTGCGCCGCAAGATGAAGAAGTGCAAATGATGACTGCACCGGAATTGTGTCTTGTGAAAACGCCACCTGCTGCAGGCGAAACAGTTGTTGTAGAGCACATGTATTATGCAACTAACAAAGCAATTATCCTGGATGAATCAAAACCGGCGTTGGATCATTTGGCGCAAATGTTAATTGATAATCCAAACATGACCATTGAAATTGAAGGGCATACAGATAACAGAGGCACGAAAGAACACAACCAGCAACTTTCAACGGCACGTGCAAAAAATGTTGTTGACTATTTAGTATCAAAAGGTATTGATGCAAAACGCTTGAAGTACAAAGGCTATGGCGATACCAAACCTCTTGATACAAACGCAACAGAAGAAGGTCGCGCTAAAAACAGAAGAACTGAATTCAAAGTTTTGAACAACTAAGCGTTGTTTTTATTCGGTGATTAACAAATACACGGACGCCGCTTCATTCATGGAGCGGCTTTTTTTTTTGAATGATGAGTGATGAATGATGAATGATGAATTGGGCTGGCGGGTTGAGTATATAGTCACTGATTCATCATTCATCATTCATAATTCATCATTCATAATTCATCATTCATAATTCATCATTCATAATTCAACATCATAATTCAAACAAAAAGTTCCGCTGGCAAGGTGTTTTGTCGAAGCAAGATTTAGTTTGATCACTTTGTTTACATCTCTGTGCAGCGGTATACCCTTGCCAAAAAATACAGGATGTATGATGAGCCAAATTCCATCGAGTAAGTTTTCCTGCAAAAGAAAATGAACTACTGACGGACTACCAAAAACGTAAATGCTTTTGCCATCTTGTTGCTTGAGGGATTTTATTTTCTCCACCGCATTATCGCGAATAACAATTGTGTTGTCGTCGTTTGAAGTTTGTATCGTTTTCGACAAAACATATTTAGGTACACTATTGTACCAGTTTGAATACTTCACTTCATATTGTGTAGCATCCGGTTTGTCTGCTGCAGTCGGCCAATTGCTTTCCAGCAGCTGCCATGACTTTCTTCCAAATAATATTGCATCTGCACTTTCTATTAAGCTGCATACAAACGCAAGGTTTTCTTCATCGCCGATAAAATTTGCGAATTCACCATTTGGTCCAGCGACGAAGCCATCAAATGATGTTTGTACAATCGCTACTAATTTTCGCATGGTTTTATGTTTGAACGCTTATAAAAAAAGAATAAAAATATTTTCAATTGTTGCATCATGGGCAAACATCTTAGAAAGTTATGTTTCCTTTCGCTCTTCAATTTTCGACTGTTCAATAAAGAACTAAAAGCCGAAGTGTGCGACGCAACAATGTTTCATAGAAGTACTAAAGCCCGGTCCACAACACTAGCTACACTAATTGCGTGCCTTGCTTATAATATAATAACGCATCATGACAAGATTATAAAAAAGTTCATTAATGTTGATAATTAAATATTTCGGATAGCTATGCGCATCTATTGCAAAATTAAAATATAGTTTCTACCTTGATGCCTGCATAGTCTTTCCCCTTTTAACAACCACTGTATAGAGAAGGCAGTTCCTTTGTCTCAATCACTGCAATTCATTCCGTTCCCCTTGATAGCAGGCAATCCTGGCCGCAGAAAACAGCTTCAAAAGATTGTACCATTAAATTCTAGCCAATGATATTTCAAGCCATTGATATCATACGTCAGGAGCTTGTTGCCAATTCCGTAAATGCAGACTTCGGTAATATCAGTGAGATTGTGAGTGACGTTAACAACGTCATGAATACGAACATCTTTATTTCACTCATCAATATAGAAGAAAACAGAATCTCCCGTAATCCGGAAAATTTCATAAGAAAAGATGGAGGCATTCTTTTAAAAAATCCTGCAGTTCATTTATACCTTACTTTATTGTTTACATCGGTAAGGCCCGCAAGTGGTTATGGGCTTTCATTACAGGACCTGCAGCAAATCATTGGCGTGTTTCAAAAGAAATATGTTTTCGATCATCTCAATACACCAGCGCTTGATCCTAATATTGATAAGTTGATACTTGACATGGTAAGTCTTAACCTGCAGCAACTACATGAAATATGGTCGGTACTGGGTGGAAAATATTATCCGTCAGTAGTGTATAGAATGAGAATGGTAACAATAGATTATATACCTGTGACACCTGGTCCATTGATTACAGAAGTGCAAACCGATTACTATAATATTGAATGATGTTAATAGATTCAGTCGATTCCGTATATAGGCCGCTATTCAGTGTAAGGTTTATACACAGCGGGTTTCAGACGCTTAAAGAGAATTTCTTTGCGGACGGCGTAGTAATTGTGCCCGATGAACGAACGCAGAAAATATTTTCTAACTACAAAATGAATTATCGCTTTTATACAAATACGCTCACTTGCTTTATGCAGTGCGCGATGTTTAACCCACCAACACCCGAACCGAAAGTTCCTTCTATAAAAATTAACGGAGACATCATGCTTCGATTTCTCCTGAAAAGCAAAGATGATTTCTTTGGCAAAACATATGTAGCTGTAGCTGGTAGTAAAAGTGTTTATCAATTTACTAACAAAGTAAACAATACAAGCGGCGGAAATGTATTTCTAAGTGCGCCCGTTGAAAGTTATGTTTCGGCAAAAGATTACTATGCGGGAACTGTTGTGCAGGATAGCGGCAACTTGTATGCATCATTAACTGTTGTGAAGGCCGCTGATAACATTGCGATTTCGAATGGAAGCTACTGGAAACAATTGCAGGCAGTAGAGCAGGTGGTAAGCAATGCCGATCTACAGGATGTTGCTGTTGTGAATGCTGATGATAAATGCTTTGGTGTGATTGATATGTACAACAGCGGCACTGCAAACAACAGTTACAATTTGTTTGATGTAAGTGAAAAATTATTTGATCCGGCACCTGTGTTTACGATAAAATTCGAAAGCAAATTCTAAACATCATTGTTCGTTATAAAACTTAAATGCTATGTCTTTAATAAACGAATCAGCTCTCAAAACTCCCGGAGTGTATGTTACAGAGATAGATGCATTTCCGCCGGCGATTGCGCAGGTTGACACCATACCTGCTTTTATAGGATACACGCAAATAGCGTTGAATCCAAATGATAAAACATTGCCGATAGATGGCAGTGGCAACAATCTTACCAATATTCCAACACAGATAACTTCGTTGCTGGACTATGAAACATTCTATGGCAAGGCGCAGCTTGAAACCGGCATCACAGTTACAATTGATCAGTGGACAGACGCGAACGATGTGCTGCAGAAAGAAACCATCACACCTACATTTACCGGCAAACAATCCAACCATAATATGCATGATGCCGTTAGATTCTTTTATGCAAATGGTGGGGGTATTTGCTACATCGTTTCCATCGGGCCATACAAAGCTGCCATCGGTGATCAGCTTGATCCCGGCAAAACTGAGTTTGCCGCGGGTTTGGAAGCTGTGAAGAAACAAGATGATATTACGCTGATCATTTTTCCGGAAGGACAAAAAATAGCAAAGGCGGACTACTACACATTGCAAAACAGTGCACTGAATCTTTGTGCAGATATTAATTTGCAGGATAGATTTTGCATTATGGATCTGTATGATACTGGCGTGGATGTTAAGAGTGCAGCTGATCTGACTGCAGCTACTAAAGATTTTCGCGATAACATCAATCCAACCATAACTGAAAGTTTGAATTATGGTGCCGCATATTTCCCTAATCTTGTAACAAGCTATTCGTATAGCATTGATGAAACGCAAACAGCGATTGCGCAGCAGGTAAGCAAAAACGGAGGCGCTGCTGCAGCGGGAGATTTTAATGGCAAGAAACTTTCTGATCTTAACAATACAACGACAGGAAACATTGGATTGTACAACAGAGTTAAGAATGTATTGAACAATCAGTTTCCGATGGTGATGCCGCCATCACCTGCAATGGCAGGCATTTACGCCGCTGTTGATGCAACACGAGGCATATGGAAAGCACCCGCGAATGTTGGTGTAAGTGCCATCATAGGACCAGCCTGTAAGATCTCTGATGAGATGCAGGCAAATATGAACATCGATCCTCTGTCAGGAAAGTCAATCAATGCCATTCGCACGTTTACAGGAAAAGGAACATTGGTGTGGGGCGGACGGACATTGCTTGGCAACGATAACAACTGGCGCTATATTTCTGTGCGACGTTTCTACATCATGGTAGAAAAATCCGTGAAACTTGCTGCATTCACTTTTGTATTTGAACCCAATGATGCCAATACTTGGGTGCGTGTCCGCTCTATGATTGAAAACTATCTCACCAATTTGTGGAGACAAGGCGCATTGGCCGGAGCCAAGCCAGAGCAAGCGTTTTATGTGCGGGTGGGACTTGGATTAACAATGACATTTGATGATATACTCAATGGTAAGTTAATTGTTGAAATAGGCATGGCGCCTGTGAGACCCGCAGAGTTTATCATCCTTCGCTTTACACAAATACAACAGACTTCTTAAGACATCTTTTCAAAATTAATTAAACGCCTTGCGACCGCGGGTTCTTACTCCCTCTCCCTTGGAGAGGGGCGGGGTGAGGTAAAACACCAAACTTTTTTTATGGCCAATTACCCACTTCCCAAATTTCATTTCCAGGTGCAATGGGGAGGCACTAAGATCGGCTTTACAGAAGCAAGTGGTTTAGATATCACGAACGAAGTGATTGAATACCGCGACGGTGCGAGCCCTGAGTTTCACAAAATAAAAATGCCGGGACAACGCAAGTTCAGCAATATCACGTTGAAGCGTGGCATTTTTAAATCTGACAATGATTTTTACAACTGGTTCAACACGATCAATATGAACCAGGTTGAACGTCGCGACATAACGATCAGCCTGCTTGATGAAACCCATGCCCCTGTTGTGGTTTGGAAGATCAAGAATGCGTGGCCCACAAAAATCACTTCCACAGATTTGAAAGCAGATGGAAATGATGTGGCCATTGAAACACTTGAAATAGCGCATGAGGGACTAACAATGCAAAATGAATAGTGATGGCAGATCCAAATAAAAACTATCCTCACGTTGGGTTTCATTTTTTGGTAACCTTTGAATTTAACCCTCAGTACGATGATACCCGTTTTCAGGAAGTAACAGGATTGGATGTTGAGATGGAAATGGAAAGTTTTACAGAAGGCGGTGAAAACAGGTTTACATGGCAGTTGCCCAAACGCACACGCTATGCAGACATTACGTTGAAACGTGCAATGTACATTGGCTCGCCGGTGATTAAGTGGTGCAGGGAAGCTTTTGAAAATTTTTTGTTTGCACCGGCAAATCTTCACATCTCATTGCTAAACGAGCAACATGCGCCCATCATGGCATGGTATGTTGTAAATGCCATACCAAAGAAATGGTCAGTCGCAGGATTGAATGCACAGGATAGTTCGATCGTTGTTGAATCCATCACATTATCATATCAGTATTTCAACATTATAGCATCTGCTTAAATAATAGGAGTATGCCAGTCGAGATAAAAGAGCTGACGGTAAAAGCTGTTATTGGTCCGAGTCAACCTGAGCCCGCCAGTGCTTCAAATATGGTGGGCGAGATTGTGCCGGCAGATATTTTGAAATTGAAAAAAGAAATCGTTAAAGAAGTAACAGAGGAAGTTTTAAAAGTACTTCGTCAACAAACTGAACGCTGATGTCAATAGATGCAGGACAACTTGAAAAGCTGTATATACTTTCATATAGTGATCCCGAATACAACACTATTGCGGCGCCACCGTTCTTTGCACTCATTAACCCGGAGACCTATACTTACAGATACAGAGTTGAGTTTTCTGATACGCAGGGACAAGGCACATCTGCTGTATCATTGAGGTTTAACAGAATACCGCCGCAGGAATTCAATTTTGATTTTCTTTTTGATGGGACGAACACAATAACAAATATTCTTACACCGCCAATACCGGTGTCTGATCAGCTCGATATTTTCCGGAGCCAGGTTATGCAATACCAGGGCGAAGTACATCGACCCTATTATTTAAAGATTCATTGGGGCACATTATTGTTCAAAGGAGTGCTTACTTCAATGGACATAGAGTTCAAACTGTTTAAGCCGGACGGAACACCGATCAGGGCAGTTGCAAGATGTACATTCAGAGGCAGTATTGAAGAAGGCTTGCGCGTGGCGCTGGAGAATCCAATGAGTCCTGACATTACACACGAAAGAACCGTTGCCGCATCTGATAAGCTACCGTTGATGACGAAGCGAATTTATAATGATCAGCAATATTATATTGATGTTGCGGCCTTCAACGGGCTTGATAGTTTTCGAAACGTACCTACTGGAACAAAAATATTTTTTCCGCCACTAAAATAAACCATGCCTGCAGAAACACGAATAGTACCAACTGTGCAAAACCCCGACGTGGTGTCGTGCAATATTCTCATCGAGGGCAATGCCATCTCGAAGGAATATCATCTTACAAATGTGACGATACATAATGAGATCAATAAAATTCCGCGGGCGTCATTGAACTTCTTTGACGGAGATCCGGCAAAGGAAACCTTTGATCTGAGCGACTCTGATGAACTGGCTCCGGGCAAAAAAATTGAAATACAATTAGGGTATCATGGAGAAGTGGCCACTGTTTTCAAAGGCATCGTAATAACCAATACACAAAGGATCAATACGAGTTATTCAGAGTTGATCATTGAATGCAAAGATGAGACAGTTAAGATGACCGTCAATAAAAGTAACAGGCATTTTAACGACATAGTGGATAGTGATATTGTTACGCAATTATTAAACGACAACAATATAACCGATATCGATGTTGATGATACTGCCACACAGCATGAACAGCTTGTGCAGTCCAATGTTACCGACTGGGATTTTATGATCAGCCGTTTGGATATCAACAGCATGATCTGTGTGATCAACAACGGCACCGTAACAGTGAAGAAGCCAAGTCTGGATGAAGATGCAAAACTTGAACTCATATATGGCGCGGACATTTTTGAGTTTTATGCAGCCATGGATGCACGCACGCAGACAACGTCTGTGAAAACGATGAGCTGGGATTTTGAAAATCAACAGGTGCGCACAGTAGAAAGTGAAGATCCAAATGCACCGGATGAAGGCGAGTTTACAAGATCGCAACTTGCATCGGTGAACAATCAGCCGTTAGAAATTAGAACGTCTGCAACGCTTACTGAGAAAGAAACGCAGGACATTGTAAATGCAAAAAAGTTGCGGCAGGATCTTTCTAAAATAAAAGCAACAATAAGCTACCAGGGAGTTGATACGGTGAACCCGGGCGACTTTATAACATTAAATGGTGTTGGAAAAAATTTCAATGGTAAAGCATTTGTGTCCGCCATTCAACACGACTATACCGATGGTAACTGGGTTACCCAGGCAACATTGGGAATGAGTGAGCAGTTCTTTGCAGAACAAATAAATCCCGGACATGCGGCATCAACTGCAGGGCAAACGTCTTCAATGCAGGGATTGCAAATAGGCATCGTTACTGGTATTACAGACGATTCAGGTCAATACCGAGTGAAGATACGATTGCCTATGGTGAACGACCAGGATGATGGCGTGTATGCAAGAGTAGCTACGCTCGATGCGGGTGATAAACGCGGAACTTTTTTCAGACCTGAAACAGATGATGAAGTGTTAGTAGGATTTATGAATGATGATCCGCGAAACCCTGTGATACTGGGCATGTTGCACAGCAGCGCAAAGTCTGCACCCATTGAGCCTGCAGACGGCAATCCTGAAAAAGGCTACGTATCACGCAACGGCATCAAGATGATTTTTAACGATGATAAAAAAAGTATTCACATTGAAACGCCCGGCAACAGGGTGTTTGAGATGGATGATGATGCTGGTAGCATAACAGTAAAAGACGACAATGGAAATAAAATGGTGATCGACAGTAGTGGCATTACAATAGAATCGGCATCAGATCTAACGATAAAAGCAGGCACGTCCATTTCTATATCCGCACCTGATATTTCCATAAAAGCAGATGCATCAATGAGTGTGGAAGCTAGTGGTAGCACTAGTGTAAGCAGCAGTGGCATTATGGAATTGAAAGGATCGATTGTGAAGATTAACTAACTAATTTGAAAATTTGGGAATTTGAAAATTTGAAAATGTGCAGATGGAAATCCCAAATGAATTATTACGAATGAAATAATTGGCTTGAGTTTCAAATATCAAATTTCAAATCAACCATGCCATTTGCAGCCCGTATAACAGACATGCATGTTTGCCCGATGGTAACCGGTATTGTGCCGCACGTTGGCGGACCAATATTACCACCGGGAGGTGTGACAGTATTGATAGGTGGTTTGCCCGCAGCAAGAGTTGGCGACATGTGTGTTTGCACAGGACCACCTGACTCAATCGTTTTGGGTTCAACAACTGTTTTTATCGGTGGCATGCCTGCAGCAAGAATGGGTGATGTGACGGCGCATGGCGGTTCAATAGTAATCGGTTGTCCAACAGTATTAATAGGAGGTTAGTTTATGGCAGTATCAAAATCATTTTTGGGAACAGGGTGGGGATTTCCGCCAACATTCAGCAAAGCAACGCTGCAGGTGGGAATGCTTAGTGATGAGGCCGACATTCACAGTAGCCTTGAAATTCTACTCTCCACCAGAAAAGGCGAAAGAGTAATGCTGCCTGACTACGGATGCAATTTGGATGAGATGGTTTTTGAGCCACTAACAACAACATTTAAAACATATATAAAGGACCTCATCAGCACAGCGATCCTATATTATGAACCACGCATCACGGTAAACAAAATAGAACTGGACGATACAAACGAAGTAGAGGGAAGGATATTGATAGCAATAGATTACACAGTAAGAGCAACCAATTCGAGATTCAATTTTGTGTATCCGTTTTATAAGAATGAGGGAACGGAATTGAAATGATGAATGATGAATGATGAATGATGAATGATGAATGATGAATGATGAATCAATGCCCTACGGGCAAGATGACCGCTTTTTGAATTGTTATCAAGATAAAATATAACAGCCAGTCGGACCTTGTCTGTAGGACATTAATATACTAAAGGTCGAATGGCTTAAGGAAGCGACATTGAATATTGAATTATAAACGACGATGCAATTGAATTCGCCCAACAAAAAATGATGCCGCATGTCATGTAATGATAAAAATCCATTAACTCGTGAAGGCACCAGTATTATAGACAGGGTGCTGGCAGCACTGTCCACCACATTTGCGAAGGTGGACGAGCGAGCATCGGCGGACCTTATCTTATTTGCAAAAAGATATGCCTCAAGACTCAACTATTATAAAGAAGACAATACAATAGATGGCGACTGGCAGTCATTAATGAGCGCTGATGTAAGTGTACCGCTCGCAACATTAACCCGCATCAATGTAGAAGAGATAAGCAATTATAAAAAAAGAATTTACAAACAAATAATGCTGTCGGGCACTGACGCAGATGCAAAAAAGGAATTCAAGTTCTTATTTGATCTCATTTTTTCAGTCGTTAAAATGGTAGATCAGCAATTTCAATTGTTGCCTGCAGAATTTGAATTCAAAAGCATATTGCTCGATGTTATCACTAATAAATTGCAGCAGCCGCTTGCCAATATTGAAAAAAACTTCAACGACTTTAAAGCAGCATCGTTGCTCGATTACACAGCACTTGAGCTGGACAATGATTCACCGATAGTGATTGTATCTGAAGAGAATTTTTCGAGGGCCGCCGACATGAGCAGCTATTGGCAGGCAGCAGTTCCTGACATCAATATAACATTGCCCACAACAGGAACAACAAAAGATATTATTGTTTACATCATCAATCACAATCTGTTCAATGCACAGATAGAATTATTGTTCAATGGCATTTCATCTGTTGTCAACAGGGCGAATGATTTGTTTGCGCAAACGTTGGACGACTATCCGGAACACACGCCACACTTTGCATTGTTCATTGCGTTCATAAAAATTTACCAACATGCGCTGGATGAATTAAATACTTACACACAGCGTCATCTCGATTTTTATTACAAAGAAGTATTGCAGTTGATCAACAAAGCTCCGGAGCCGGACGCTGCGCATGTGTTATTTGAGCTGCAAAAACCTGTAAACCAGGATCGCCTGACAAAAGGAACTTTGTTCAAGGGAGGAAAAGATATAACCGGTAAAGAAATCAGCTATGAACTGCTTGACGACATTGTGATCAACAAAGCAACCGTAGCGAAAATATGTTCCACACAAATAATAAGAGGGGCGAAAGATTTATTGAAAGCTTCTCCCAAAGCGAATTCCGATGATGGACAGGGTGCAAAGATCACATCTGCAGATGGCAGTTGGTTTACCTACGGAGATGTAAGAAAAATTATAAATGCGCAAACGGGTTTCGCCATTGCGTCCAACATTTTCTATTTGAATGAAGGCACACGCACGATCAATATCACCATAAATTTTTCGACACCAATACCCGTTCTTTTATTTCTAAACCTTAATTGTTTTACCGCGCAATTTACCGGTAAAAAGAAATGGGAGCAATTAACTGCTTTAACCATAAGTACGAACGCAGCCGGATCGCAACTGATCTTTACCATGCATCTCACACCTGATGATCCGGCTGTTGTTCCGTATGATGAGAAGATTCACACACAAAACATGAACCTGGAATTGCCCGTGATAGAAGTTTATCTCGAACAGGATGTTGCCAACAGCATACCATACACGCTTATATGTAACCAGGAAATCAGTTCCATCAATGCATCCGTTAATGTAACAGGCGTAAAAGATTTGATGCTGAGCAATGATAATGGAACAATTGATGCATCTAAACCATTCAAACCATTTGGCGATTTTCCCACCACCAATGCCGGTTTTTATGTGGGCAATAAAGAGCTTGCACAAAAATATTTATCAGAACTCGATATTATTACCAGTTGGAAAAGCCCCGGCGGCGGCCCTTCAATAGCTGGTAAAGCAAATTATTTGCGGCAAAATAGTTTCAGTACAGATTCATTTTTTACAAGTCACAATGCAGGTGCAGTCAGCATTAGTTTCTCCGGAAGCAACGGTGCTTTTACTCCGGCTGTAATTGATTTTACAAAAAACGAAAAAATAACCGCCACTACGCTCGAAGGATTTTTTAAAGTGAGTTTGAATGAAAATACTTATTCGCTTGCGCAACACCTCGCAAATGTAAGCGCAGCCATAAGCGCAGGAACTTCACTTAAGTTGGATTCAGCATCCAGTTCATACAAAATTGCAGTTGCCACAACACCAGTGCCAACTGAGGTTGTGTTGAATACTGTGTCTGTTAACTATGCGGCCTTTACAACGATTGCATTTGATGCAACGGCTCCTGTTGATAATAATTTGTTCTTTCATCTCGGCTCATTTGGCTTTGCCCGCGTAAACAACGCGTTGGTTGATTCATCTGCAGAGACTGAAAAAACGGAGCCGATAACATTGTTGCAGGATATTGCCAACGAAGGGGAATTGTTTGTTGGACTGGAAAATGCAAATGCAGACATGGTTGTTACGCTGCTCTTCCAGGTAGCGGAAGGAAGCTCCAATCCATTGCTGGACATGGAACAGCTGGGTTGGTACTATTTAGCGAACAACAATAATTGGAAAAGTTTTAAGAAGGAAAATATAATTGACAGCACCAACAATTTTACGCAATCAGGCGTTGTGACACTTACACTTCCGAAGGATTGCAGCACTGATAATACCTTGCTGCAAAACGGTCTTGCATGGATCAAAGTAACGGCGCATCCTTTTGCTGATGCTGTTTGCAAAATGTTGCTGATTCAGGCACAAGCTGCAAAAGTGCAATTGGTGCAAAATGATGCGAGTGGAATTGAGTTCCGGCAATTGCTTCCTGCCAACACGATCTCTAAACTCGTGAATAGCGATGGCAGCATCAAAAAAATAGCGCAACCTTTCGACTCTTTTGATGGCCGCGTTCGCGAAACCGACGAGCATTTTTATGTGCGTGTAAGCAAGCGTTTGCGGCACAAACAAAGAGCGATCACTATTTGGGATTATGAACATATCGTACTCGAAAAATTTGAAAAGATATTCAAGGTGAAATGCATCAATCATGCAGGATTTTACCCGCAAAAGGGGGTCGATGTTTTTTGCGAAAATTACGCAGGACACGTATCTGTCATTACCATACCCAATCAACACAATAACACGAATGTAAACCCATTGCGGCCATACACACCGATAGGTTTGCTCAACAATATCAATGATTATCTCAAGACAATCATTTCTCCCTTCGTAAAACTGCATGTGAAAAATCCACAGTTTGAAGAAATACAACTTGATTTTAAAGTCACTTTTTACGAACACATGGATCCGTCTTTTTACACCGGTTTGCTGAACAATGAGATTGAGAAGTTCCTGTGTCCATGGGCATTTGATGACGAGGTAGAGGTTTCCTTTGGTGGGAAGATTTATAAAAGTGAATTGATCAATTTCATAGAAGAGCGTCCTTATGTGGACTTTGTAACCTGTGTAAAAATGTATCAGTTCATTAATCGCACCGATCCTCCAGTCGATGTTGAGGTCGCGGTAGGCTCGACTGCACGTTCCATTTTGGTTTCTTATTACGACGAAATAAATAACGTCAAACATAAAATTGTTTCACCCGCAATCTGCACCTGCTGATGGATGAACAAACTACCATATCAAAGAACAGGCGACTGCCGCTATCGCAGAACTACCAGGCTCTGCGGGCAGAAGGCTTGAAGTACATCGAGGAATTGTCGCACACGATCTGGACAGATTACAATGAACATGATCCCGGCATTACTACGCTTGAAGCGCTCTGCTATGCCATCACAGAGTTGGCATATCGCAGCGACTTCGATATGAAGGATCTGCTGACGGATGAGAATGGCGCCACCGTAGCCGGACAAGTTTTCTTCACTGCGAAAAAAATACTGACCAATAATCCGCTCACCATAGATGATTATCGCAAACTGTTGATAGATCTTGATGGCGTGCACAATGCGTGGCTGTATGCAGACGATAGCCAAAAGGATGCAAAAGATAATTTGATGCCAATTAACGAAGTGCCTGTTTATGCAAACTGCAAAGATGACAAGTTGCAATACGAGCCAACGAATCTTCCGCTCTTCCTGTCGGGCTTGTATCGTGTGTTGTTAGATCTTGACGATGATAACACGCTGGGCGATTTGAACAACGGCGAAGTGGTTGTTGAAAATCCGGCGCTGGCGGGCAAATTTGCCAAAGGAGAGTTTTGGTTCTCTATTGAATTGGCCCCATGGAAATCGGCTGATTTTACATTCGCAGCAACCGCTTCTGACAAGAACAATATAACATCTGTAGCACTCACGGGCAATCCGATACAGTGGGGTTGTGCAGTTGGTTTGAATGACGGATCAGTCCTGCCGTTTGACATTACACTTTCTAAAAAGCCTTCTTCCAATTCGGTTGAAACGGCTGATGTCGATTCAATGCTCACTGATAATGGTTTTGAATTCGTTGCAGAGATATTTGCTTTCTATTTAAAAAAAATTAAAAAGGCAGCGTTGATTGTAAAGTCGGCGGTCAGGACATTGCAGGAGCATCGCAATCTCTGCGAAGATTTTTTAAGCGTTACAACGGTTGACGATGAAGAAGTGGCTTTTTGTTTTGATGTAGACGTGAAGCCATCTGCGGACATCGAAAAGATACAAGCAGAGATTTTTTATGCAATAGAAAATTATCTTAACCCCTCAGTTGATTTTTATTCACTCAAAGAATTGATGGCACAGAAAATTCCTGTTGATGAAATCTTTGAAGGCGTTGTACTACAGCATGGTTTTATTAATACACAACAATTGGAACAAACGCAATTGCGCAGCGTGATACATACTTCCGACATCATTAACCTGCTCATGGATATTGATGGCGTGATTGCGATTCGCAATTTTGTTATGACAAAGTATGGCGCAGATGGCAAGCCTGTTCCCGGGTTTCTTGGATTGAAATGGTGCATGAATATTTCTCCTTTGCACAAGCCGGTGTTGAGCACTGATAAATCTAAAATTTTGCTTTTCAAAAATCAGTTTCCTTTTATTGCCAATTACGATGAAGTGCATGACACTGTTTCATTGCTGCATGCAGAACGTTCCCGTGCAAAACTGAACGGACTTGAAGATGATCTTCCTGTTCCTGTTGGAAGAAAAAGGGATACAGAAACGTACTGGCCCGTGCAATATGATTTTCCGCAGACCTACGGCATTGGGCAATATGGTTTGCCGGAAGGCGCAACAGAACTGCGCATTGCACAGCAAAGGCAAATGAAAGCCTATCTGATGTTTTATGAACAGCTGCTCGCTGATTTTCTCTCACAACTTTCCAATGCTTCACAGTTGTATTCAACAAACAATATTACTCAAACTTATTACGCTCAATTTCTGGAGGACATAAAAGACATCGATGCGGTGTATAAGAAATCCGGAGCGACTGTTTTGCTGAAAGATGCGATTATAAATGCGGATTCGACTATACAACCAAAAAACAACTGGCAGGAATTGTACGAGCCGAAAGATGTTTTCGAAGACAGACGCAGCCGGTTCCTCGATCATTTGCTGGCAAGGTTCGCAGAGTCATTCAACGATTATGCTTTACTCATGTACACGATCAATTATTCTGACATGACGGAGGAGAAGATTGATTTTGCTGAGATCACCGGTGCTAAGATCAGAACACTCAAAGCTTACGATGACATCAGCAGCAATCGTGGAAAGGCTTACGATTATTTTCCGCAGGATAGCAATTATAATATCGATACTGCGAAGTTGTGGGACACAGATAATGTTTCAGGTTTAGAGAAGAGAATAAGTTTTCTTACTGGCATTAAAGATTATACGCGGCGCTTTTTAAGCTGCATTAAAAATATTGAAGTGGTTTGCAATGAGAAGGAAGTGGTTGAAAATGGTGAGACAAAATTGAAATGCTTTCACAGCTTCACCGTCATTTCATTAACCGGCGTAAAATTTATATCCGGGGAATATGAAAAGAAATCTGACGCTGAAGACGCGATAAAAAAAGTGATTGAATTGGGTGTTGATGCTAATAATTATACTGTTGATAGCAGCGATCCGGTAAACATCAAGTTATCTGATCTTTTGACAAACGTAACAGACAGTGGCACCATCTTTCACAACGCTGCTGATGCACAGGATGCCGTAAACAAGATAGCTGAGGAATTTAAAAATAATTGTAGTGATCCTGTTGGCCTTCACCTGATTGAACACATTCTTTTGCGTCCGCGTGAAAATATTTTACCGCCTGCAAAAGTGTTTGATCTCATGCAGGTTTGCCTGCACGATTGCGATTGCCCTTGCGAAATTGATCCTTATACTTTCCGTGCATCTGTGGTCCTGCCTTACTGGCCCGGACACTTCGACAACCTTGCATTCCGGCAATATTTTGAAGATAAAATAAGAGAAGAAGCACCGGCGCATATCATGCTAAAAGTGTGCTGGCTCAATAATGAACTCATGAATGCATTCGAGACCCGTTACAAAAAATGGATCGAAGAGCTTGCTAATTATTCATTTGACAAGAAGACTTACCTCGATGCATTCAGAGAGGCAAATGACAGAATGATTGAAATACTTGCGCAGCTCCACAGCGAATATCCTGAAGCCACACTGCACGACTGTGTGGAAAGCAAAGAAGGAAGCAACACTGTGGTTTTAGGAAAAACAGTTTTGGGAACTTTTAAAAATAATTGATCATGAGTATTGCGAACACATTCCCGGTATTTGAAGCGGACCAGGTGCTTACCAATAAGCATCTGAATGATCTCTTCAATTATTTAGATCAGCAGAACCGGTTAACGCGATGCAAATTAATAGGCAGCGGCATTGTTTGCGGCCTGGAAATTTCGCATACCAATGATACTATCAATATTACCAAAGGCTGTGGCGTTACCTCGCAAGGCTACGTTATGTTGCTTTGCGATCACATAGGTGAGAACGGTTACAAGTATTACATGCCGTTTACCAAACCTCCGTTTCCTGCTGATCTTGAAATTATTTCACAATGCAGTGATCCTGATCTTACAAACATTCCGTTTTATGCTAAACCCGGCGATGCTGCTGAAGTTTCCAACGATATTCTGCTCCTGCTCACACAAAATGATTACGACGCACTAACAGATAAAACGACTGCAACAGCGTTATCGGCATGGGCAAATTTGAGCAAGTTTGCAGTAGTGCTTTTTCTTGATGCAGATGAATTAAAATTGAAGAACTGTGATACGAATGATTGCAACGACAAAGGCAGCAGAATGGAATTGGATGTGAAGGTTCTGCTGGTAAACAAAAGATTAGTCACTCCCGGAAACAACAACGGAGATGGGAAGGTTACATTTTCTCAACTTCAATTAAGGCGCTATAATGTGCCCGTTGGCAATCTCAATTCTTCAGACGATGTGTTGAATGCGTTTGTTGATGTTGTAACAAGTGATGCGATTTTAGACACACTGGCTAAGGATCTTAACTATTGCTTTATTACCTATGGATCGTTGTTAAGTGGTGTAAATAATTATTCATTTGGCACCGGAGCAGACTTTAAAAAAATGTTGAATCTCATTCAGGTTTCTTTCCCTATTTACCTGCAATATTTTTATGACTTCATCTATGATCTTGTAAAGGCTGTCTATGAATTTAAGTACAAGGCACATTACATCACCAGTGAATGTTGTGGTGATGAGATGAAGTTTCCGTTTCACCTCATGCTTGGCGACGCAAGTGTGGACACGGGCAATGCGCCATCTGCTTATCGCCAGTATTTTATTTACTCTCCATTGTTTGATGAACAGGGGTCGGGTGCAAACGAGCTTAGAAGTTTGTTGATGAGAATGATCCTGATGCATCAAAATTATTTGCTGAAAGAAAAAACAATTCGCAAGGGCCTGGGGCAGGATATACGGATAACACCGAGTGCATATGGTCGCAATTTTATTTCCGAAAGATGCATTCCTTATTACTATAAAACTGTTCACGACAGTGCGGATGTTGTTGCTGAAGATCTTTACTACTATTGGAGTTACGACAAAACAAAAAACGGCAATGCGAGGTGGAACCTTAGCTATGACCCAACTCCATACAACAGCTCCAATGTGATTGTTAATCCATTGTTGTACGATATTGAATGGTATAATTTCTTCAGGATCGAAGGGCATATAGGCAAAAATATTACGACGGCATTAACTGATCTGATTTCAAAAAAGCAACGCTTTAATCTGCCATTTGATGTCATTGCTTTAAGTGCGGATTACATTGGTGCATTTCTAAGTGGCGATGATCCCGTGTGTATTATCCAGGACCTTGAATCTGATTATCGCATCATCATTGCGGAATTTATTTGTAAACTGCATGATGCATTTTGCAATGCAGCTAAAAATAAATTTACAGCACCCCTGCAGGTTTTTGAATCGGGTTTGTTTGAAGATAAAGTGGCAATGGCTGCCGCTGATAAAAAGGCAGAGAAGAAGGCGGCAAAGAAGGCTGCTGCCGACGAAGCAGATGCGACACAGCCCGTTGCTGCGGCATTTGAGAGTACCAATATTGTAGTTGATCACCCGTTTGTTGCTGGCCTTGTAAATGAATTCCAGGCTCTTGCCACCTATACAAAAGGAGATACATTGTCAAGGCTGTGTGCGCCGGCCAACGGCACTGTCGGTAGTTACTATATAAGCAGCATCAAAGCAAACAATGGTAAGTATGTAAATCCGGCATCCAATGATGCAACCAATTCGGCGCTGTTCGATTTTGTAGATAGCGTGGAGAGCATGTTTCAGATGCTGATGGTAAATGATCTCCCTGCGCTGGATACCACTGCATTTAAATTGTTGTACACAAGTTTTGAAAGAGCTGCAACCGTGTTGCTTGATGTGATGATCACCACACTGAATGCGGCTAATGCCAATGCAACCAACACATCAATATTGCTTCGCCTGGAAGTACTCATCAACAATATGCAGGCCATTTTGCGCACGTGCATTGTTGAAACACTTGAAGCTTTGCGAAGTGAATATTTGCGAAGAGTGGCACAATACCGCCTTGCAAAGAACTTCAATTATTATTTTAAAAGGCATGGTGGCATTGAACATAAAGCTGGCGTACCAAGAGCCGGAACGTTTATTTTGGTGTATCATGAGGAACGAAGAAACAGATTTGTTGATGTGAATTCAATATTCGTCAACAAAGAATTAAGTAGCGTTTTGCTGCAAAATTTCCGTGAACTTTTACAACCTGATGTGGACCTTGCCACGCAGGAAGCCAAAGCGAAATTGCTGGCGGTAACTACGTTGTATAAAGATCCTCAACTGTATCTGCAATTCAAAAATGTAATGCAGGAGTATCTTGACAATTGCAACGATCTGCCACCGGAAAAGAAAAAACAGATTTCTGTTATCATTAATAATCCACCGGATAACCCAACATATCAATTAACGAACGGTGAGGTGATTGCTGACTTTTACGTGCCATACATGTGCTGCAGCGATTGCCTGCCTATCGCATACATATTGCCCGAGGCGCCGGCTCCGGATCCTTTGCAGGTTTCACAAAGCGATCCGGTTTGCGATCAGGAAGGAAAGAATTACACCGTTACACTTACCGTTACAGGTGGAACGAAACCTTATTCATTTACGGTCAACAATACCACTTCGACAAACAATGTGGTTACGTTGCCAACAGGTAGTCCGGATGCAATTGTAACGATAAAAGACTCCGCGAACCAAAGTGTAGCTGTAACGATAAAGAGTCATGAATGTCAGCAACCATGCAATCTCCCATGCAAGGGAATGGCTGAGAATTGCAAGTATTATATGTGGTTCGCGAAACCGCTGGATGTATTGAAGGACGCTATTCATCATGTTACCAACGCGGCTAAGCTGACACTAACCGATGAGAACGGTACAGACACGGTGATTGATCTGACAGATATTTTTGTCAGCATCATGAACGATGTGAAAATTACAGAAAGTAATTATGACGATGTATTGACCAAGTTATTTGCGGCGATAAACGACAAAATAAAATCTACTGCTCCGCAATTCCTTGAAAATGGCAAACCAATGTTTAGCTACGATAGTAACGCGGTTGGTAACTTCGAGAATCAAACAATAGATATCGAAAGATTTGTTTGTCAAAACATGCAACTTGAAATCAACGCAAATATTGCCAATATCAATTTTCAAAAGACTGCAAGAGTAAGAGCGATCTATGACAACAAGCAGGTTTGGATTACCATTTCTACCAATGATGATCAGAACTTTGAGTTCATGGTGCCGAAATTTGGATGCGTCTCTCTCGATAAATGTGCGGGGAAAAGTGTTGAACTATGCAAAGATAAATTGGAGATAAAAGAAGTGAACATGAGCCGGAATGGTGATCAGCTGGTTTTCAATACTGCGCCGGGTTCGCCAACATTTGATAAGTACATCTGGTATTTCCACTTTGCAAAACCTTTCTATTCAATGCAGGAAAAACCGCAGGTTACTATGCAGGGAAGTCCAATATTCGTGCGGGTTGTAGCTATCAATGCTGCAACAGGATGCTATAGTATTTTTGAAAAAACATTCAATGTTGGTTAATGAGCGACAGGACATCACATATTATTCTCCGGCAAAAAATGGAAGTGCATTTTGAAAGCATGGACGACTATTTCGGCGTACAAAATGAAATACAGGAGTTGTTTTATGATCAGCTACTTCCTGCAATGGACGCGCTTTTTGATGAGGCTGTTGGAGACAAAAAACATGTGGTTATTGAACGGATGGAGATAGATTGCGGCTTGCTCAACAGTAATCGATGGAAGGAAGAACTGGTAGAGAAGACGCTTCGTGAAATTCAGGCGCAACTGAACTTGCAACCAAAAGTAACGGTAAATCACGAGGTTGTCGAAATAACCGAGTTGTTGTTCTTCCTCGAAAACGGCCGCCTTCCGTGGAATAGCCGGATTCAGTCTGTCAAAGAATTGGAGGCAATGATCAGTGTGCAACAATTGAGCAGATCAGAAATAATGCGGTTGAAGGCACTGTTATCGGTAAGTTTAGACGCCTCTGAAAGACTGGTGTATAATTTCAGCGAAGCTTTTATTCGAGACATGCTGCGACAATTTACAGATCATGGAACCAGTTTGTTGGATATGTTTGATTTGTTTGTACGGGAACAAGCACTTACCGAAAAACAAAGACAGATAGCACTGACAATATTGTTAAAGTTAGCAGCGGAAGAAGAACCAGTAAGCGAAACTGCTATCCTGGAGTTGTTGCATGATGTGAAGAAAAATAATTCGCCTCTCAAACAAAAAAGAGCTGAACAGGAAATTGAATACATCTATGTTCACAACGCCGGACTTGTAATACTGCATCCCTTTTTGCCAGAGTTATTTTATCAGCTCGGATTATCGGTAAACAACAAATGGAAAGACGAAGCCGCTCAACACAGTGCTGTGAGGATATTAGAATATTTAGCCACCGGTAATTGTGAAAGCGACGAGTTTAATTTGTCACTCAATAAAATCATGTGCGGCATGCCTTTGTCTGCTGCATTAAAACCTGCTGAACAACTGCCGGCAACAATGATAGCAGAGTGCGATCATTTGCTTCACCAGGTCATCCGTCATTGGATCGTTATGAAAAACACTAGTATTGATGGCCTTCGCGAGACTTTTTTGCAACGTAATGGAAGGCTACAGCAAATAGCAAGCGGTTGGCAATTGCATGTGGAACGTACAGGAGTTGATATTTTATTAGACAGTTTGCCATGGGGAATCGGCACGATTGTGTTGCCATGGACAGAGGGGCAAATACATGTTGAATGGCAGCTGTAAACATTTAATCAAAACTGAGATGCTAAGTTCATACACACACGAACGATCAAACAGCACTTCAATTACAAAACAATCGAAGCCGCAATCGTTTTTTTCACCGGCAACTATTCAGCCAAAACTTACCATCAATCCACCCAATGATATTTATGAGCAGCAAGCGGATGCAATGGCGGAAAAAGTAATGCGCATGCCAGCTGGCGGAAATGCGTTTTTCAAATCATCGTCAAATTCCATTCAAAGGAAATGTGCACATTGTGAAGAAGAGGAAAAGAAAGTTCAAATGAAATCAGCAAACGGCTCAGTTGGCTCATCAGCTTTTACCAATGTCGTTCAGTCAGCGGGACAGCCACTGGATGCGAATACAAGGAGTTTTATGGAGCCAAGATTTGGTCGTGATTTTTCCAATGTGAGAATTCATAATGACGCCGAAGCTGCAACATCTGCGCGATCAATAAATGCAATGGCCTATACATCCGGTAATGATATTGTATTTGGCCAAAATCAATTTTCACCAACAACAAATAGCGGCAAGCAATTGCTGGCACATGAGCTAACACATGTGATACAACAGGGTGATGGTAGAACACAAAGCAATGCTCTTCAGCTGGCGAGGCTTCCGTGCAGGTCACAGACTTCGATCGATATGTTTTTCGTTAGTTTGCCCGGCTCTACAAGGTCTGTCGAAACGGATGTCGCCAACGCAAATAATATTTTATGCCAGTGCGGAATCCAGGTAAACATCGCCGGTGGCGAATCATGGAACACTGATGTGTTGGACAAGATGGCCCCATCCGGCGTGTTGAATGATGTATTCGGAATTGATACAGATGAAGTCGTTGCAATGACATCCCATAGGCCGGGTGGCGATAAGATACACGCATACTATGTGCCGGCTATTACGACAGGTTTCCGCGGGCAATCTTTCGGCTATAGCGGTGTTCATGAAAATGTGCCACCGTCAGTTGCTGTTGCAAATATAGCTGCAGTGGACACTTTTGCACATGAGTTGGTGCATGTGCTTTTGAGCGATGGAGGGCACCATTCCAATCCGGATAACTTAATGGGAGATGGTTCAACACGCCATGTGGGCGTTGACGAACTTGAACAAAGTCAATGCGATGATATGTAATCAGTGTAACATTTCTAAAATGGAATCAGCAAAGCACATATCAAAAATTGCGGAGCAAAAAAATAGCGTGGCAAAAAGAGTTTCATTTTTTCAGCCCAAACTTTCCATCAACTCACCCAATGATATTTATGAACAGGAAGCTGATGTGGTGGCAGAAAAAGTAATGCGGATGCAGTCTAACGAAAACACTTTTTTTAAAGCTGTGCCAAATTTCATTCAGAGAAAATGCGCACATTGTGAAGAGGAAGAAAAGCTGCAGAAGAAAGGGAACGGCTTGACTGGCAATTCATTTGTGGCGCCGGACAATGCTGCTGCTGTTCTTAGTTCTGTCGGAACACCGCTCGATGCGTCAATAAGGAGTTTCATGGAACCAAAATTTGGTTACGATTTCAGCAATGTTCAAATTCATGATGACGCGAAAGCAAACGAATCTTCCTTGCAAATAAATGCGTTGGCATATACGCACAAAAATCATATCGTATTTGGCGGGGGACAATATCAACCATCAACGGTTGCAGGAAAGCAACTGCTTGCTCATGAACTTACGCACGTGATCCAGCAAAGCGGCGGTGCGACCACCATTCAGCGAAAACCGGCGTCGTGCATTGAAGGCGCTGTGCAGACAGGAACTTACGCATCTGTTGTAAGCGAAACCGACTTCGCTGCACTAGACGGTTACTCAGAATTGAAGGGTACGATACTCGACATCTGGACGGATGGTAAAAGCGATTTCTTCTGCTACAAAGACAAACGTGTTTATGTAAAACTCCTTGGCAGAGAACTGGCATCGGATCCAGCCGGCGCATATCCCATTCAAATAGTTAAAGGAGAAAAAGAGTGGACGAAATCCGAGCTGGCCCTTTTATCACAAGCATTAAAGCTGCTTACTCCTGATGAAGCGAACCGGTTGAAAGGTTATCAGTTTATACGGCAAAAGAGAGAGGGGTTTATGCTGCCCAGTGGGAAAACGGCGGGTGCCATTACAAGTAGCGATGTGACGGAAAGAGATTTTTCCATCAGGTTCTGGGATGGGTGTTTTGACGGAAGCGCTGATGTGGAAGTGCCGTACAAAGTAGAGAAAGGTGTTCCATGCATTATCCATGAGATCGGTCACATCATGAATTTTGCAAGGATCAAACCGATGAATGAAGCAATGGTTAATTATGATGATTTTAAAAAGAAATACGAACGGTCCTCAGATGAAGAGAAAAAAGAAATGGCGGCGAAAATGGAGGAGGTGACAAAAATATACCAAGAAGAATCTGAGAAATTTAAAAAACTGAAAAGTGTGGATGCCGAGTTCGAAAAACTAACGAAGGGCAGAAAGCCGCTTACTGATTATTCTAAAACTGACGAAGGGGAAGCTTTTGCGGAAGCATTTGCAATATTTAAAATTAATCCGGCATTGCTAAAAAGCAAGAACAAGCCTTTGTATGATTACTTTGCAAAAGGCGGTTTTCTTTAATAATTTAATGGGTAAATGTCAAATAAAAATACTTGCAGGCAACCTCGCAAAATATCATACAATCATTAAGCTTTCTGAAAGAAGTGATCAACAGAAGGCTGCAACATTTTTTTCAAAGAGAGAATGATGAAGCGTCTATATATCCTGACATTCAGCTGGCGCAGGATGAATCATCGTTAAGTCTTTTTTTAGTCACACACAAAGTCAATATTGAAGAGTTTGTCATTTTGTTGCTCGCTTTATTTCCTCATGTACAACCTAATTTCCTGGATAATATTGTTCAGTCGTATTTACCCGATGGCGGCGACTTTCCTGAGATCGGTGGTGCAAAGGGGAACAATCACCGCGGCACAATTCCTACGGGCGAAACAGCATTATTTATTCTCGCAGAAAATGAATTGCTCAGAAGAATGCAGGTGTCGCATTATTTTTCAACAGAGCATTTTTTCGCAAAGGAAAATATTCTTTCACTTGAACCTGTAAAAGACGGCGAGCCAAGAATGAGTGGAAAAATAATTTTACAGGATGAGTATGTTGATCTCCTGACAATGGGTGTTGTTTCTAAACCTGCATTTGGGCCGGAGTTTCCTGCGAAAAATATTTCCACTAAAATGGATTGGAGCGATTTAATTCTTCATCCAAAAACGGCAGAGCAGATCAACGATATAAAAATATGGCTCGATCACAATGCGTCTTTTTTAAATGACTGGGAGATGAGCAGACGGATCAAACCCGGATTCAGAGCGCTGTTTCACGGCCCTCCGGGCACAGGCAAAACACTGGCTGCGACGTTGCTGGGAAAACAATTTCAAAAGGAAGTATATAGGATAGATTTGTCCCAGGTTGTGTCAAAATACATCGGTGAAACAGAAAAGAACCTCGAAAGGATTTTTAACAAGGCAGAAAACAAAGATTGGATATTGTTCTTTGATGAAGCCGATTCTTTATTTGGCAAGCGTTCCAATGTGCAAAGTGCGCATGATAAATATGCCAACCAGGAAGTATCTTATCTTTTGCAAAGAGTAGAAGATTTTCCCGGGCTGATTATTCTTGCCTCTAATTTTAAGAATAACATTGATCCTGCATTCATAAGACGCTTCAATGCCATCATACATTTTCCGGCACCAACCGCGTCGGAAAGATTGGCGATCTGGCAAAAGGCAATGCCGGCAAAAGCCCGGCTGGATGATGATGTGGACCTTGTTGCGATTGCAAACAGATACGAACTTACCGGTTCATCAATCGTGAGTGTTATACATTATGCGTCGCTGCAAACGATCAGTCGTGGTGATGATGTGATAACGAAGAAAGATATTGTAGAAGGCATCAAACGCGAATACGAAAAAGAGGAGAAAGTATTTGTGTAGGTTCGAATTGAATTCGCCCTTCCATTAATTTCGGTGACCCGTAGAGACGCATGAAAATGCGTCTCTGTAACATCCCAGTGCAAGTTGAATTTGATTGAACAGCCGAAATGCAAAAGAGACGCCTTCAAGGCGTCTCTACGGAAAAATTTTTAAATTTCTTAATTGGGAACTTATTCCCAAATGCTTTTCAATTCATAAACAGCCATGTTATTGATATTCGCTGTGCCACCTGTTGCAGCCACAGAGAGCGTTCTATTCTCCGCGGGAATATTAATGTTGACAGGCATGAACAACAAACCATTGCTCGCATACACTTCAAGGCCGGTGCGGTCCGCGTAAATGATCATGCTTTGTTTTCCATTTTGTAATGGAGCCGGAGATGTAACTCCGTCAATCGTCAACTCCTGCTTCGCAACGTTATATACAACAGGCACTCCGCGAACATTTAACGTCACTTCTTTCGCACTGCCGGGTTCAAACTCAACTCTTATTTCGGCCAGTTCTACGTTAATCTTTGATAATGGATTTGCAGTGCCTTCCTTCAATTTCATTTTACTGAATGGATAAGTTTTTACACGCAACGAATTCATTTCTTCCACAGGCGTTCTTGTTAGTCGGATTCCTTCTTTAGTACGTGTGAGTTTTAACTCCGTTGGAATACTTTGCGATTGGTTAAAGGGCATGCCGTCTTTGTCTGTATTTGTGCGCCACCAGCCGATTTCAACGCGTCTGCCTTTTGGTTCGTTGCTGTATGTTTGCGACGCATAGTAATCCCGGCCACGCTGATTGAATAATTTTTCTTCTTCTACTGTGAATTTTTCGCCATCAAAAGTTCCTACTGCATACTCGCCGTTTGCTGCTGTTAGTACCCATTTTTTTTCGTTTGCGTTGCCGTCAACAGGCAGTTCGTAAAACTCAGGACACTCAAATAAATATCTGTCATCGCCCTTGCCACCGTAAACAATTCCTGCTTCCTTCCAGTTTTTCAAATCAGGAGAAGTCAATATCTGAATACTGTTTTGAGCATTGTCTCTTTCTACCCACAGCACCATTATCCATTTCTTTGCAGGCTCGTACCAAACAACTTTCGGGTCACGGTTGTCTTTGTTAATCCTTGGCACAACAGCATGATCGAGTTTGTGAAAAGTTCTTCCATCTGTGCTCCATGCAAGGCATTGCGCCCATGCTTTTGCGCCTGTGTAAAACATGACCATCGCGGGTTTGCCGTTTTCACCCAAACCACTTGTGTTGTTTACATCCACCACTGCACCGCCGCTAAACATGGGACCAAATTTGTCAGGATACAATGCTTCACCAAGCTCTTTCCAATGCAGCAGATCTTTGCTCACAGCATGCCCCCAGTGCATATTTCCCCAGCCGCGTCCATATGGATTGTGTTGAAAGAACAAATGATATTCGCCATCATAATACACCAATCCATTGGGGTCATTTGTCCATCCACGTTTAGGAGAGAAGTGAATTTGACCGCGTAATTTCTCATGATACAACTCGCCTGCATTGGTATCTTCATCGCGTTGCTCAAACGTTGAGAATGCTTTGGAATCAACATTTATCGCCTCTGCACGCAATTCAATTCTTTTTCCTTTCCATGCACTGATGTCGAGATAGGCGTACCAATCGGGCTTGCCATCTGCAAGCTCCATATCGAGCCATCTCACCATTTCTCCATCTACCCACAATTCAATATTCTTTTTGGCAGCGCCATTTTTAACTGGGAGTGCCAGCCAATTTTTTTCTGCCATAAAATACTTCGCAAAGTTTTCCTGTCGCGGCTTCGTTGCAGCATTGTCCTGTGCGTGCGTTGTCATTGAAAATCCAGCGAATAAAAAAACTGTCAGTAATTTCTTCATAAACGAAATATGTTTTAAAGTTCTTTTGAGCCATTTTGAGGAGTTAGAAATTAGGAGCTAGGAATTAGAATTTGAAACCATCGTTCAATTTGTATTCAACTGTTGAACGGAGCGTCGCAACGATGCTTAATTGAAATACAAATGCTGACTTCTAAAACTGTTTTCAAATTCAACGTCCTAAGCGTTTTCTTCTATTTGAGAAAGCTTGTAACCCGTGCTGGGAGGTTGCTTGTCATCCAGACAAAGGAGGGATAACAAGCAGCATACTTTCAATTTTTCAAACAGCTTAACTTAATGTCGTTGAGACTTAATTCCTAATTCCTAATTCCTAGTTCCTAGTTCCTGCCCGCTACCATCCTACATTCTGCTTATACAGCCCCTTGCTGTAATTTATTTGATTTAACGGAATCGGAAAATATTCATCTCTTCCTTTTTTAAATGCAGCGTCTTGTAAATGCGCAGATCTTGTTTTTTCTATCGCAAAATACTTATTGATATAATCAGCTGCAATACCCCATCTTACCAGGTCAAAGAAGCGATAACCTTCTGTTGCAAATTCCAAACGGCGCTCCCAGCGCAGTGCCTGGCGTGCAAAGTCCTGCGTCCATGTACAGTTGGTGCCCGGTTTGTAAGCGCTCATTCCGTAGTTGGAAGTTGGCGTGCCATCGCTTTGTTTTAACAGTGAAGTGCTTTGTGCCGCTCTGTTACGAAGTTGATTGATCAATGGTAATGCTTCGTCTTGTCGGCCCAGCTCGATCAATGCCTCTGCTTTAAAAAGCATTACATCATCAAGTCGAATGATATCCCAGTTTTTAGAGCTTGACATGAACGGAGGAATTTTTTGAAAAGAAGCATCGGTTGGCGCCACCACTTCTTTCATGCTCGCAAATGCACCGTAAACTTCCGGGGCACGTGCCCATGATTTTGCAAATATAAAAGTGGGAACATATTTGTAAGGGTGTCCGGGAATCGCAACTGTATGATCCATTCGTGGATCGAAAGTGTTTGTTTTATAATCGCCGGAAGCCGCAACATCATTGGCGTTGTAGGTGTCAAACATTGGCAATCCGTTGCCGTCTGTTTTAAAAGCGTTGATAAGATCGTGACTTGGAACATGGAAACCACAGCAACCATATTCCTGGTTCATTGGATAATTCAGCGCATGTCCATAATCCAATCTTCCTTTTGGTGTGCCGTCGTCTTTTGAATATTGAATCGCGAAAATTGATTCGGCACTGTTTTCAAACTGCGTAAGGAAGTTGTTTGCATAATCAGTATTCAAAACGTATTTGCCAGAGTTGATTACATCATCACACAGTTTGTTTATTTCATTCAGCTTGCTTGCGTCGATGCTTGTTACCTGGTTGTTTTCGTCCTGCACGTAAGCCTGGTACAGCAAGGCTTTTGCAAGGTATGCTTCCGCTGCAGTTTTATTGGCCCGACCTCTTTCTGGTTGTGTTGCAGGAAGGCCGGCAACAGCTGCACGAAAATCATCGGTGATTTTTGTCCACAGTGCATCGTTAGAGTAGGCCCTGTTGGAAACCGTATCATAGTTGGCCTGCGGCGTGTTTTCATCTATATAAGGCACATATTTGAAAAGGATTTTTGCAAGAAAATAAAAGTGCCCGCGAAGGAAACGCATCTCTGCCTGGCGAACAGATTTGTTTGGATACGCTGCATCAGTTAGTGCGTTCATTCTGCGCAATGCATCATTTGCCCTGCCAATGCTAACATACAATCTGTACCAAAGCTGGTCGATCAGTCCGTTGTCAACACGGTTCAAAGAAAATGTTTCGAACAAATGATATTCGCTGATGTCGCCCGGACCATCGCCGCCTTTGTAAGTATCTCCGCCGCGAATACTTCCGTATGGCCAGAGACTTGTAAATGGTGCCGTGTAGTGATCATTGCCCAATGCCGAATAAGCCGCAATGGCCATTTTGTCGACGTTTGCCGGTGAATTGAGATCTTCATTCGACACAACACCCTGCGGCGTTTCATCAAGAACTTTTTTGCATGATGATAAAAGTGAAATGGAAATCATCATCGTTAATATAGTGCGTTTCATTTTAGTTTTTTTTGTTTGTTAGAAGGATACGTTTAAACCAAGTGTACAAATGGCAGGAATAGGAAATGAGTTGGTAGGTATTTCCGGATCCGCTGCTGTAAAGGATTTGCTCTTGAAGGTGAGCAGGTTGGTTCCCTGTACAAACACTCTTGCATTTTGCGCCTTGAGGCTTTTGAATGCATGTTTAAGATTGTAGCCAAGTTGTACCGTTCTAAGTTTTAAGTATGATCCTTTTTCATAGAAGTAAGTAGAAGTGCGACCTTCATTGTTCTTGTTGATCAATGTCAGTGCCGGTATGGTTGAGTTTGGATTCTGTGGAGTCCACGCATCCAGCGTTCTTTGACCCCAGTTGGTGCCTACCCAAAGTGAGGAGAAATCTGTGTACGTTTTAAAATCATTGAACACATCATTTCCTTGTACACCTTGTAAGAAGAAACTGAAATCAAAATTTTTCCAGCTCAATTCAACATTCAAGCCATATAGGAATTTCGGATTGCCATCTGCAATAAAATCCCTGTCCTTATCATCTATCACGCCATCATGATTCAAATCTTTATACTTGATCCTTCCAAGTCCTTTGCCCACCTGGTCCGGAGACTCTTCCACTTCTTTTTGTTTAGTAAACAAGCCGTCTGCAACATAGCCAAATACTGCGCTGCTTGAGTGTCCTAGAATGGTTTTATCAGTTCCATTACCCGGGTAAGAAGTCAATACTTGTTCAGGCAAAGAAGTTACTATGCTGCGATAAGAAGAGACGTTTCCGGTTACAGAAAATGAAACACTTTTGCTCAATGCACCATTGTAAGAAAGCAATACTTCATAACCTTTGTTTTGCATGGAAGCACCGTTGAACCAGTAGTTTCCGCCTTCTCCCACAACAGCGAGATAGCCGGGACTAATGAGAATGTCCGAAGTATTTTTGATGAAATAATCAACAGAACCTGTTAGCCTGTTATTGAATAATCCGAAGTCCATTCCGAAGTTTGATTCTTTCGTGCTTTCCCAACGTAGAGAATCATTCGCCTGTTGTGTACGGGTAAAGCCTGAAGGCAATTGTCCGGAGCCGCTTCCGTTGATATCGTATGCGCTGCCGCTATCGAAATCCCATGTCGGATCAATGCCGTAGATAGCAGAGTACAAAGCATACGTGGCATAGTTTGCAATTTCCTGGTTCCCTGATTTACCCCAGCCATAACGCAATTTCAAATCGGAAATGACAGATTGATTTTGCATGAATGCTTCTTTGCTCACGCGCCAGCCAAGCGAGAAGGCAGGGAACATTCCATAGCGGTATTCGCTACCAAAGCGTGATGACCCATCGCGACGCAATGTTACAGAAGCAAGATAACGGTTGTCATAACTGTAGTTTACCTTTCCAAAGTAGGAGAGCAGTGCATATCCCGAACCATTGCCCGAATTGTCTTTGTTAGATGAACCCGCGTCAAGATAGGCGTAGTCTATGTTTTCAAGTGCATAACCTTGTCTTGATGCAGAAAAGTTTTGTGACAGGTATTTGATCGTCTCCTGTCCCAATAGAAATTCAAATTTGTTTTTGTGCAGATCAAGGTTATAGTTAAGTGTGTTTTGCCAGATCCAGTTACCGTTGTACGATTGACTCGTTACTACCTGGTTGGATGGGTCAGACAAAAATCCAGATGTATAAGATTTGCGCAAAGTGCGTTGATAGGTTCCGTTGAAATCAGCGCCCAGACTTGTTCTTAAGTGCAGGTTAGGAATAATTGTCCAATCTGCAAATACGTTTCCAAACACTCGGAAATAGTTGCTGAAGTTTTGTTTGTTGTCTTCAATGAGCCTTACCGGGTTTTGTCTGTCGGTCATTCCCGGCGCAGGGCCGCCCCAGCCACCATCAACTGTATGCACGGGTACTACTGGTTGTTGCACGAGTGATGCAAACAAAATATCGCTTGCGGGAATAAGTGCATTGCGTATGTAAGTCACGCTCAGGTTTTCTCCTATTTTCAATTTTCCGTTGAAGTAGTTGAAATCAGAATTCATTCTCGCATTGAACTTCTTACTGTTCGATGCTTTCACAATTCCTTTGTTGTCATAATAACCAACAGAGAACATGGTGTTGCCCTTTTCACTGCCATTGCTTAGTGCAATGTCATATTGCTGTATGAGCGAGGTTTGAGAAATCTCGTCGAACCAGTTGGTGTTAGCGGGTTTCATCGTTTTGGCCGCATCTATGTATTCAGGATAGATGATCTTGTTTAACACAGGATTGTTGTAATCACCGTTCCAATCGTATTGATAGATCTGGTTGTTGTTTGGATCTGTTTTATCATTTACAGATGCCTGCCAGTATGCTTTACCTCTGCCATCTGCATCCAGCATTTTTTGTTTGGTTGTATAAAACTGTGAGGAAACAGCAGCATTAACATCCACTCGTGAATAGCCTTTCTTTGCTTTTTTAGTGGTGATGATCACTACACCGTTTGCAGCACGTGAACCGTAGATGGTTGCGGAAGACGCATCTTTCAAAACCTGTATAGACTCTACATCATTCGGGTTAAGATCCTGCAAACTTAGCTTTGTAGGAATGCCATCAATCACATACAGCGGATCATTATTTCCCAACGTTCCTACACCACGTATGCGCACTGTTGCGCCGCCTTGCGGAGAACCGTCTGATGTGATGAATACGCCGGGAACCCTTCCCTGCAAGGCTTTTGTGGGATTGCCGACAGGACTGTTTTTGATGTCTGCGATATTTACAACAGACACAGCACCTGTCAGGTCAGCTTTTCTTTGTGCCTGGTAACCTGTTACTACCACAGTTTCCAACGATGTTGAAGCAGGCTCGATGGCGATTTCAACGTTGTCGTTTGTGCCAACTTTTATGTCGAGTGTGAGAAAGCCGATGGATGATATTTGTAAAGCTTCTCCTTCCTGTGCCTGGATAGCGAAACTTCCGTCCGCACGGGTTGTTGTTACGTTTGATTTGCTTTTGATGGTAACACTCTCAACGGGTTGTTTTGTGTTTCTGTTAAACACATGTCCCGTGATTTTCTTCTGTTGAGCGAGCAGCATTATTGAAAAAAATAACGCAGCAAGCATCGTTAACGTTTTTTTCATTACAGCAGTTTTTGTTAGTTTATTTAGTGGATCGAATGGTGTTGTCGTTGTTTATAAGTTCATGTATTTCGTCAATGGTATAATCGGGGCAACCTCCTGACCGTGATGCAACCAGTGCCCCCAGTGCGCTGGCAAATGTGAGCGCCTCTTCCGGTGTTCGTTTTTGGATGATGTTGGCTAAGATGGCCGCCAGGAAAGAATCTCCGCTTCCTATAGTGTCGGCCACTTTTACTTTAAATCCATTGTGGCGATAGAGTTTGCCGCTGGTGTTCATTAATGCGCCATCAGCGCCGAGTGTTACGATGATAGTAGGAATGTCAAACCTCTCTTGTATCATGGTAATGCGATCAGCAGAACTTTTGAAATCCGCGAACCAACCGGTGATCAGTTCAAGTTCGCTCACATTCATTTTTAGAATGTCTGCTTTTTGCAAAAGCGATTCAACGATTGCTCTGTTGAAATGTGGTGCCCGCAGATTGATGTCAAGTACTTTTGTTTGCGCAGCTTCCAGCAATGTAAACAGCGTGTCTCTTGATGTTTTGTTGCGTGTAACAAGGCTACCGAAAATAAAGTACTCAGCCTGTTTAACCAATGCTATCGTATCATCCGCTATGGCAATGTTATCCCATGCCACAGGCGCCACAATATCGTATTGCATTTCTCCGTGCTCATTTGCGTTCGCATGAACGATGCCTGTCGGCAAATGATAGTCGAGTTGTACATGCTCTGCATCCACATTTTTTGTTTTGAGAAAGGTCAGCAGATCCTTTCCTCTTTCATCAAGACCAATGCGTGAAATGAATGCAGGAGATTGTCCAAGTTTCTGCAAATGATACGCAACATTCATAGGCGCTCCGCCGGGCAGCGCACCAGATGGGAGCAGGTCCCAAAGTATTTCTCCGTAGCTGATGATGTTGTTCATGGTGTGGTTAGTTGAAAGTTGAAAGTTGAAAATTGAAAGTTGTTTTGGAGCAATTAATAATTAATAATTAAGAATTAATGGTTGTTGCATTTCTATGTTTTTTCATGCAGACGATGTGTTCGAAATAATGATGACTGGGGCTCTTTTTAATTATTAATTATTAATTGCGTTTAATGCATTACTAATACATGCTCCAGTTGCTCCAAACTTTTCCCCTTCGTCTCTGGCATTATTTTCCATACAAAAAGCAATTGCAATACCATCATGACGGAGAAGAAAAGAAAGGTATTGCCGCCGCCGAGTTTTTCTGTAAGCATAGGGAAAACGAATGCGATGATCGCTGCCATTGTCCAGTGCGTAAGGCTTCCCAGCGTTTGCCCTTTGGCGCGAACCTGGTTCGGAAAAATTTCAGAAATGAAAACCCAGATCACTGCGCCCTGCGAAAACGCGAAGAATGCAATGTAAACAAGCAGCAAAATTGTTACCGTCATTCCGCCGAAATCATTGATGTAAAATGCGCGGGAAACAAGACCGAGTGTAATGATCAATCCAACAGAACCGATCAGCATTAATGTTCTTCTGCCTACTTTGTCAATGAAGTTTAGGGCCAGTAACGTGAAAAGAAAATTCACAGCGCCAATGCCAACGCTTGACAATAAAGAAGACTGTTTTCCTAAACCTGTCATTTCAAAAATGCGCGGCGCATAATATATAATAGCATTGATGCCGGAAACCTGGTTGAATACCGCAAAGGTGACTGCCATGAAAACAGGCAGGCGATTCTTGCGGGAGAATAGCGTTTCTGATGCAGTTGCTGAGCCTTTGATCGAATCTTCCAGGATCGCATTTACTTCTTCTTTGTAGCCGCCAGGATTGATGACCTGCAGAATTTTTGCCGCCTCGTTTACTTTGTTTTTCTTAAGGATCAGCCAGCGTGGACTTTCCGGTACATATTTCAGCAACACTAAAAATAAAAGCGAAGGAATGAACTGGATGCCGAGCATCAGGCGCCAGGAAGTTTCACCCTGCTGACCAATGATGTAGTTGGATAAATAAGAGATAAGGATGCCCAGCACAATATTAAATTGAAAAAGCGCTACAAGCCGACCGCGTGAATTGGCGGGAGAAATTTCAGAAATATACACGGGTGCGGTAACCGATGAAGCGCCAACACCAACACCTCCGACGAACCTGAAAGCCAAAAATAAATACCAGTTGGTGGCGAGGGCTGTGCCTGCTGATGAAACCAGGTAAATGGCCGCGATCATCACTAACGTGGTCCGGCGGCCATATTTCTCTGACGGCATGCTTCCTATTAGAGATCCAAGGATTGTTCCTATTAATGCGATTGAAACGGTAAGGCCATGTTCAAATGGACTAAGGCTCCAGTACTTTTGAATGGCTTGCTCTGCACCCGATATTACTGCAGTGTCAAAGCCAAACAAAAAACCCCCAAGGGCAACAATCACGCTCCAGGCGATAACTTTCTTATTCATGTGGCAAACAATAATTTCCAACAATGATACTCTCTTCGAAGTCTGTTTGCCTTTCGATCTCATTTCAATTTCTTTCCATTTGGTTCCATTTTTCAAAAATAATGTAAGTGTTTGTTTATAAGTCTATTGCAATGGTAGATTTGAAGTTTTGCAATTTGTGGGTTTTAATTTTGTTTCATCATCGTTTAGAAATTATTTCATTTTGGGTGCTGAATTTCTAAAATAAAGGAGATACATTTATGGTCTTGATTGCTGCTTATGAAATTGTTTGCCCACCATACCAGGAATATTTTTTGGCTGCCCGTCATTATCGTAGCATGTTTCTTATTTCAATCCTGCAATTCAAATAATAATCAGAAAAAATTTCGAATTGGGTTCTCTCAATGTGGCGATGCCGACTTCTGGCGCAAATCAATGCTGGGGGAAATGAAACGCGAACTGGCATTTCACCCCGAGATGGAACTCATCTATAAACAGGCAGATGACAACAGTCCAAAGCAGGTAGGGCAGGTAAAAGAATTGCTGAATGATAAAATTGACCTGCTTATTATTTCTCCCAATGAAGCAAAGCCGCTGACACCGGTGGTGGAAGAAGTTTTTAATAAAGGCATTCCGGTGATTGTGGTCGACAGGAAAATCGCGTCTTCTCTATACTCAAATTATATTGGTGCAGACAATTACCAATTGGGCAAAATGGCCGGCGAGTATGTTGGCTCGCTGCTTCATGGAAAAGGTAATATTATAGAGGTGGCAGGTTTGCCCGAATCGTCTCCTGCGATAGAGCGTGATCGCGGCTTTCGCGATGGCATTCAACCGTTCAATAGTTTGAAATTGATTCAACGTGTAAATGGAAATTGGATAAAACCAAAGGCCCAGGCTGAAGTAGCATCGCTAAAGGACAAGCTACCAGAAACCAATCTCATATTCGCCCACAACGATGTAATGGCGCTCGGTGCTTACCAGGCCTGCAAAGATGCGGGAGTGGACAATGTGAAAATTATCGGAGTTGACGCATTGCCCGGAAAAGGCGCAGGAATGGAGTTTGTGGAAGACAAAATATTGACGGCCTCTTTATTATACCCAACAGGCGGAGCCGAAGCTATACGCAATGCTGCGAAAATTTTGAACGGACAATCTTTAGGAAAAGAAACCTTACTGCAAACGCTGGTGGTTGATTCTTCGAATGTGCGATTGATGAAATTGCAAAGCGACAAGATCCTTAACCAACAGGAAGACATCGAAAAGCAACAGGAAATGATCGTTGAGCAAAAGAGAATTTACAACACGCAAACTTCCTTTGTGTATGTGCTTACCTGCATGCTTGGGCTGGTAATTTTCTTTGCGGTGTTATTATGGTATTCAAGAAATGCCAATAAAAAGATCAATACAAAACTGGCGCATCAAAACGAAGAGATATCAAGGCAAAAAGAACAGTTGATTGAAATGTCTGCAAAGGCAGAAGCGGCGCATGAAGCCAAGTTGAACTTCTTTACAAAAATATCCCACGAGTTCCGCACGCCGCTTACTTTGATCACCGGCCCGATTGATGAAGTATTGGAGAATCCAAAGCTGCAAACGCAAGCCAGGCAACAACTTTCACTGGTAAGAAAAAATGCAACAAGACTTTTGAAATTGGTGAATCAGTTAATCGATTTCCGCAAGATTGAGTTTAATAAAATGAAGATCAGGGCGACGGAAACTGATCTCGTTGGTTTTTCAAATGAGATCGTGCAAGCCTTCCAGGATATTGCACGTAAAAGAAATATCGATTGTCGTTTGCTTACAAAAGAAAGATTGCTTTCCGTGTGGATCGATGTGACGATGATGGATAAGGTTTTATTCAATCTGCTTTCCAATGCATTCAAATTCACGCAGGACAATGGTTCTATCATTGTAAGCATAGAAAAGAGCAGCGACGCCAATCAAGCGATACTAACGGTGCAAGATACCGGCATTGGAATGACACCGGAAGAACAGGTGCATTCGTTTGATGCGTTTTATCAGGGCGATTATGAAAGTCATAAAGGCTCGGGGCTTGGCCTTGTATTGACAAAAGAACTGATAGAACTGCATCATGGATCGATCAATGTGCAAAGCAAAAAAGGCAAGGGGACGACGTTCACGATTATGCTGCCACTCGGCAACACGCATTTCTCCACTGATGAAATTGGTGAAGATGAAACGGCGATGTTTGTTGACAAGGACAATAATTTGTTTACAGCAGATCTGTTGCCTGCGCAGGATGTTGTGGAAGACAAACCGGTTGAAAGAAGCCATGATGATAAAGCCACAGTGTTAATTGTAGAAGATAATCCGGAACTGCGCCAGTTCTTGCATGCGCAGCTTTCCTCTACTTACGAAATTATGGAAGCAGAAAATGGTATTACAGGTTTGCAAATGGTGTTTGATAATATGCCGGACATTATTATCTGCGATGTAATGATGCCGGGGAAAGATGGATTAACAATGACCAATCAGGTGAAAAGCGATATTCGCACTGCACATATTCCCGTTATTTTGTTAACGGCAAAAGCAACGCCGGAACAACAGGCAGAGGGCTTTAAAAACAATGCAGATGCATACATAACGAAGCCTTTCAATTTTCAGATATTAAATCAAACGCTTTCCAGTTTGCTTTCGAACAGAACTAAATTGAAGGAGCATTTCACTACAGAAATACCGGCAGAGATACGTTCGCAAAGCAATAAAAAAACGGACAGAAAATTCCTGGCAGATTTTGCTTCCATCGTTGAGAGCAATATTGCCAATGATCAATTTGTGATTGAAGATATTTGTAAGGGAATGGGTATTTCCAAAGTACAACTGTATCGTAAAGTGAAGGCGCTGCTCAACACGAACATTAACGAATACATATTGAATGCCCGTTTGCAAAAAGCAAAATATTATCTGCAGCATGAAAATCTAACCATCGCTGAAGTCTCTTATAAAACCGGTTTTTCATCCCCCGCCTATTTTTCAACCGTCTTCAAAAGCAAGCTGGGTGTGACGCCGAACGCGTTTAGAACGAATAGTAATTAATAATTAATAATTAAAAATTAATAG
>Ga0318567_10000059_pt1 | contig 50866 bp, 25 predicted proteins | sample GRESIP088b5f20_FD_203691 | JGI IMG/M metagenome (GOLD analysis project Ga0318567, IMG submission 203691) | Tropical soil microbial communities from Luquillo Experimental Forest, Puerto Rico - GRE.SIPMG.088b5f20 | ecosystem: Environmental > Terrestrial > Soil > Tropical forest > Bulk soil...
AAAATTCTTATTTCGGGCAAATATCAAGGAAAAAATTCAAATCGAAAAATTTTTAAAACCTCTGAAACTACTGATAATAAAGAGTTTCAGAATAAAACCCGGTTCAACAACCGGACACTAGTGATTTTTTTTATAAACTATCTGCAAAGGCGTTGATGAGTTTCATCAACAACATCTTTAATAAATAACTTAAAACAAATCAATTACTTCATTTTAGAAATCGTATCAGAAATATGGAAGTAATCAAAATCAGCAAAGCCACCCGGCTGCTTGGTTGAATAATTGAATAAACCGAAACGATAGCCCATGAAATGTTCCATCAATGTATATTCCATTTTCAGCGATCCACCAACAATAGTCCAGGTTTTACCATCGAGGCTATAGAAAAAATTAGCTCTATCAGTCTTATTTGTAAAATCACACTCTATTTTTAAATAAACTGTATTTTGGGATAATGGTACACTTTGTAATTCAGTAGGTTTATCTGTTTCGTTACTAACCATAAAAATACATTTGGCACCAGCCTTAACTTTAACACCGACTTGACCAAATTTTCGTTGTAAAACACATAAACCGGCATAATCGCCATCTTTTAAGTTTGACACATCAACTTTGGTAATTCCAGAACAAACCGGACCAAAAGTCCGTTGAGTCAAGGTGTTTCTAGACTTCAGAAACAAACTATCAATTCGTCCAGTTTTAAGTCGTAAATATCCTTTACGCTCTGTAACCGACCAGAGTTTATTATCAGGATTATGATTCCACTGCCAAACCAATGGTAGCGCAGGTTCTCCTTTTTCGCGAGTAAACTCATCGTTGTTGACAATTCCCTGGATTAACCCTTTACTTGCAGGTAAATCCAATGTTTCAGGCATTTTCCCATCTATACCAATTACCGGCCATTCATCTTCCCATTTCATCGGAACTAAACATGGAATACGTCCCACCGCCCCGTGATCCTGAAATAAATAGGCAAACCAACGTCCATCAGGCGTATCTATGATTCCACCCTGAGCAACACCCTGATTCTGAAATGCAATTTTACCTTCCCATGGACCAGTAATCTTATCAGCCCGATGAACGATAACAGTACGCATACCGCCTCTTGGCCACGAAATATTGAAAAGATAATATTTGCCCTTCACCTTAAATAGCTGAGAACCTTCGGCTGGAAGCATAATAGGCTCCGCCGGGGCACTCGCATTTTCAATAATAACCCGGTCCGTTCCCTCCTTTATACCAGAAAGATCTGCTTTCAATTCAACCAGATGAAGTTTCCCTGAGCCGTAAATCAGGTATACACTTCCATCATCGTCGAAAAACAGGCTATTATCGTGATAAGATGGATTGAATGAATGCCTTACCCAAGGTCCCTTTTCAATATCTTTGGTGGTATAAATATAGGTTTTTCCGGTTGTCTGAGCGAACGTTGAAATGTAGAACACCCCTTTGTGATAACGAATACTACTGGCCCACGATCCTCTGCCATAAGTACTTTTACCATTGACCAGATTCATTGCATCAACGTTCGCCAATGTATCGTAAGCATAGTTCACAATTTTCCAGTTTACCAAATCCTTCGATTTCATAATAGGTACACCCGGGCTCATGTGCATAGTAGTGCTACTCATATAATATGTATCACCCACCCGAAGCATAGACATATCGGGTACATCGGAAAAAATAATAGGATTCGTTGCTTTATTTATCTGGGCAAAAAGCGTTGAGAAAAAAATCAAAAAAAGAATGGTTCCAAAAAGGATACTGTTTCGTTTCATCTATATCTATTAATTTATTTGGTTTTGTATTTTCAATATAATAAGCAACTTGAACAATTGTAGAGTTCAAGAAACTATGTAGAGCTATCTAGTCATTCAGATAAATTAGCTTTATAACCCAGTAAAGAAAGCATCTTCACAGCATATCTTTTGCCAAGTTTGCGATAACCTTCGGCCGTGAAATGCAAACCGTCTGCAATGGCAGTACAACTATCGGATGAAATAATGTGTGAATTCGGAATTATTTGAGGAAGTGTTGCAATTATTTCATTCATGCTTGCACATTTTCCACCTTGCCCGACACTCACTAGTTCTCCTGCAAGAAGTGGCACCGATTTAGGTTTTAATTTCAAGTCGTTCATAAGATTATCGTATATCTGCTTGACTTTTTTAGCCCAAAGCGTATCATTCGTATTTGACTCACCCTGATGCAGTAGAATTCCTTTTATAACCCCCGACTTTTGAGCAATTTTAGCCATTTCAACAAGACGAGCGTAAGGATTACCATCATACTGATTTATCATACCAATCATCCACGATGGCGCACTGCTGACATACGATTGATAATTATCTTTATCAAAGAGCTCTATTTTACAACCACCAACAGCCACATTGATAATACCCACCTTCACTCCTTTTGGTAAGTTAGCAATCATTGTTCTCCCAAAGTAATCGGCAGGAGTCAAACCCGTGTTACAACGACATAATGGCGGTACAGCCGGATACCAGTTTCCTTTGGTTCGACCTAAGTCCTGACAATCTATCGTTGATAAAACCTGAAAGCGATTATCGGTCATAATTTTATCTTGAGGCTCAATTTTGGCATTCCCCTCCATGTTAGATTGACCAAGGCAAATAAAAATGTAAAATTTTTTATCTTGCGAAAAAATATTCGCATTTACTGTAAGTAACCCAACAAATACTAATAAAGCAATTTTTGTTTTCATTTAAATATACTATTTAAGTTGTTTATTTTATACAATCCGAAAATCAATTTACTGATTCTAGAGCAATATAATTCTAAAAAAAGCACTGTATGAATCCGGCACAAGTAACACATTTGCACAACTATTCTATCAACAATAGTTCATTTTTCAGCAAATACGCAAATCATACACATCACAAAGTTAGACTGGATGACGTATTTTTAGTTCTAAATTAAGACATTTGGTTTCCTATTTTAGATATAATTTAAAGAGAACTTGAGAATAAAAAAACGAGTCCCTATATTTGCTTTACAAACATAAGGACTAACTAACAGAACAGGGAATCGTTCTTCTAAGTGTAAATTAGTACAGATAAAAATAGGTATTTAGAAACTGTTATCTTACAGACTTGTACTAATCATTTAAATTGGAGAGTAATTTTTTTACCGGTATAAGCCACTTCTTTATCGCATTTCTCAGCGGTATCCGAACCTATACCTTTGGTCGTATCAACCAAAACAATGTTGAATTTACGGTTGACCAGCATGCCTGAAAACGAACCATTGCGGTCACCGATTGCCAATATTTTCTTTGCTTCGTTCCAAGAGAAAGTAATTGACGAATAAATTCCTTTCTCATAATTGTAATTGTCGCCTTCATCTTCGTACAATTCAAATTTGCCATCTGCACCTTTATAAATGCGGATTTCAAGTGGGTCAGCAGACTTTTCTCCAGCGTATTGAATAGCCGGGCCTATTGGTATAATTGAACCGCATTTGACAAATAGAGGTATTTTATCCAATGGTGCATCGGTTTTTATCGTTTGACCTCCATCAAAGCGTTTACCTGTCCAGAAGTTATACCAAGCAGCTGTTTTGGGCAAATAAACATTCCACTCATTCACACCAGCTTCAGTAACTGGAGCAACCAGCAACACTTTTCCGAACATGAATTCGTAGGGTTGTTTCATCGCATCGGCATCGCCGTTAAAGTCCATGACCATCGGACGCATTATGGTTGATCCTTTTTTAGTTACTTGCCATGCTTCTGAATAGATATACGGAAGCAGTTTATAGCGGAGGTTCAGCATCTTACGCATATTATTCTCAACCGTTTGCCCGTATTTCCAAGGTTCAGTTTCGGTCATGTAGCCATGAATGCGGAAAATTGGGTTGAATGTTCCCCATTGATACCAACGGGTGAGCAATTCGTGATATTTCTCGTCGGTATATTGAGAATTTCCCGGACGGAAAAAACCGCCTATGTCGGTTGTCCAGTAAGGGAATCCGGTAATAGTATAGTTTAACCCAGCCACAATTTGCCGTTTGAAAGTATCCCATGTTCCACCAATATCACCCGACCAGTTGATGATGCCATAACGCTGTTGACCAAGAAATGCAGAACGGGTAAGTATGCAAACCCGCTTATCCGCCGATGTTTCGCGCTGGCCCTCAGAGACCGCCTTGCTAACAAACAAAGGATACATGAGGCGATAAAAATCTCCCTTTCCTATGAATGTTTTTTCACCTTTTAGGGCATCATTCTCGGGTTCAACTGCATCCATCCACCACGAATCGACACCTTGAGAGAACATGTTCTTGTTTAATACATTCCAATAATCTTTTCGGGTTTCCGGATTGAAATAATCTAACCATTTTGCATTCGGTATAAACCTGTTTTTTGCAACAAACTCTTTACCAATACTCGAATTTTTATCTGGGTTCGACCAAATTGATATATTGAAATGTGCGTTTAAATCATGAATTTCTTTGATGAACCCAGCCGGATTGGGATAATTTATTGAATCAAACTGTGGAACTCCCCAGCCTCGGTTACCCCAATATTGCCAGTCCTGCACAATTACGTCGACAGGCAGATTTCTTTTCCTGAATTCCTTAATCGTTTCAACGATATGTGTTCCAGACGTGTAGCGTTCGCGGCATTGCCAAAAACCATAAGCCCACCCGGGGAACATCGGAACATTTCCAGAAAGATTACGATATGAGGCAATTACATCATCAGCCGAACCTGAAAAGACCACATAGTCAAGTTCTTTTGCGGCAGGCGAACGGAAAGTAGTGGAATTGTCATTGAGTTTCCACGATAATTTAGGCGTGTTGTCCGACTTGCACAACACCTGTACCTGATGCTCTCCGGCCTTGAGTTTTACCAACGTGCCGGAAGTAGGCGGAAGCCACATATTGCTTTGATCAATCACCGGCTTTCCATCGATAGCTACAAAGTGGCGGTTTCCCATATCGCCCAAATCCAGAAACAATGAGTATTCATCATCTTTTGGAACATTGAACTTGCCTCGGTACAGCGACTGATTCTGAGATACTTTTTGAGTACCGGAAGTGGTGGTTACTTCAGCCATTTGGTTATTCCCGGAAGTTGATTGTTCTTGTTTTTCAAGGGTAATGAAATTATCCGCCGGATTAAAATCGATGAGTCCATACTGATGCCATAACAAACCGTACCCTTTGCTTGAGTAGATAAATGGCAATGCTATTTGTGTGTTTACCTGAGTCAAACAGCGTGTTACCCCACGCAGATTATATTGCCCATCCTGAAATTGTCCTAATCCAAAAATAGACTCATCGGCAGGTGATTCAAAACTCTGCTCCACTGCAAAACAAGGTTCTTCCTGAACAGAACCTGGAGTTAGTTTTCGAGTACCAGCTTTTTCGCTCAGGAATATTTTTCCCGAATGATCAGCAAACGACAATTTGCCGGTTTGCTTATCGAGCGTTACAATCAGGTTTTTAGTTTTAACTTCCAGTTTAGATGTTGCATCTTCAGCTTCAAACTTTGGGGTTGCAACTTTGGCAATAAAAACAAACTCAGGTACAGACACTTCGGTTCCTTTATAAAACTTAATACGCACAGCATTATCAGACACAGGATAAATACCCAATGTTCCGTCTGCCATGGCAACGTTTATGCCGGCTTTGCCCTGCTTAAAACCTCTTACCATTTGTCCATGACATAGCACAGGCAACACGCATATCATTAAAATGCACTTAAATCTCATTGCTATATTTATTGTTGACTTTTAAACCCTGAATTCTATTAATCTATTTTAAACTTCCACCAGTCAAAATTGAACAAGTCCTTTTCTCCTTTGAATACAAAATATAAATCGTGAATGCCTCTAATATTCCTGACCGGGGTGTTGATCGTCCTCCAAATATCACCTTCACCGGAAGTATTTACATTAACCGTTGCCAATATCGGTCCATCAATTTTGCCGGTATGAATCTCAATCTTTCCACCATTCAACGAAGCAACACTAACCTCAACCGATGTTGCGCCTTTTGAGAAGTCAACGCCTTGCACCTTGATGTAATCACCATTGTGAATAGAGGTTACAAACAATCTGTCAGCATTTTTTTTACCTTTGTTCCAAGGGATGTTGCGTTCCCATTCGGTAGCAAACTCGGTTTTAACGCCCTCGCTAAAGGCCATTGTTTCGGCTTCAACACGGTTATATGGATTTAAGTTTTCAATTTGTTTTACGTTTTTTGACCAAAATGGATGTTTTTCAATAGTACCATCAGCATTGAATTTTAGCTCTTCCAAGCAAATTGAGCGTCTTTCGTAATGCTTCGACATAGTTTGCTTTAGAATAGCATAGTTAAACCCAAATACATAAGATTTTCCTTTGAAGTCAATAATTGCCGGATGATTTCCGCTAGAACGTTGGTCTCCATCCATGATGCTACCCTTGTACTCCCATGGGCCGGTTGGAGAATTACTCATGGCATACCCAATACCTTCTGGACAGCAAGTGGAAGCATAAGCCATATAGTAACGTCCATCACGCTTATACGCCCAAGGACCTTCCTGATAATGAAACGGATCGGATTTCCCTGCTATTTTAGCAATCGATGGATCTTTTACAATTTCACCGGAATAAGAAATCATGTCTTCATTTAGTTTTACGTAATAAAGATTGGGGTTTCCCCAATAAAGATATGCCTGACCATCGTCATCAATAAGTACAGTAGGATCAATATCATCTAGGCTATTTTTTATTAATGGTTTTCCTATTGGATCTTTGAATGGACCATAAGGATTATCTGCAACCAGAACTCCAATTCCAACTCCACCCGGCATCGGGCAATACATGTAAAATTTCCCATTTCGGTTAATGACTTGCGGAGCCCATGCACCATTATCATACGACACCCACTTAAAATTTTTAAGCGATGCAACCACTCCATGATCTGTCCAATTGACCATATCGGTGGAGGTGTAAAGCATCCAATTCTCCATTTTAAACCCGAATGCATCATCTTCGTCATGACTAGTATAAAGAAACACCGTGTCCTTATACACCATCGGTGCCGGATCGGCCGTGTATTTGGTTTGAATAATCGGGTTTTGGGCAATACCTGCCGAAGGAAATATTCCCATTAAAAACAGCAGTATTAAATTTTTGATCTTGATTATCATTGTGTTTTATTTACAGTATCTAGTATTCCTGAAATATTTTTTAGCTTTAAATCTTTTATAAACCGATCAGGGTCATTGCCAAATAATTTGAAATTTCCCTGACCGGTATAAATCTTCTGAGAGAAATATAACAATTACCTCATTATAGTTTAACTACAACTTTTTTATCAGTATAAGTTACCGTCTTTTCAATTTTCTTACCTGCTGCAATTACTATAATGTTAAATTTACGAGACGTAATCATTCCGGGGAACGAGCCTTTACGATTATTAATAGTTAATGATTTACTTGCATCATTCCAAGTAAAGGTAATGGTTGAAAAAGCTCCTTTTTCATAATTGTAGTTATCGTTTTCATCTTCGTATAAGCTAAATTCTCCATTAGCGCCCGGATAAACACGAATTTCCAGGTTATCCCATTTCTTTTCAGTGGCAAACTGTACCTGAGGTCCGAATGGAATGATACTTCCAGCCTTAATGTACAAAGGAATTTCATCAATAGTGGTTGATTTGGTTATTTGCTGACCACCTTTTATTTTCTCGTTTGTCCAGAAATCATACCATGAGGTTCCTTCCGGCAAATAAACTTTAGTCGATTTCGGTTGAGCAAAGCTTACAGCTTGATTTTTTGCATTGTCGGCTGCATCTTTTTTATCCCAACCTGTTTCAGCGTTCGCTCTTAAGATTGTTTCCGGAGTATATTGCGCATTCACTATCGGAGCAACCAATATCGATTTTCCAAACATATATTCGTTGTTCATATTCACAACATTTTTATCACTAAAATCCATAACCAAGGCACGCATCATAGTGGATTGACTGTTGGTGATATCCCAAGCAGCAGAATAAATGTATGGTAACAACGAGTAACGTAAATCAATCGATTTTGCAATAGCATCGTAAATAGGCTCTCCTTTTTTTCCGAAATTATAAATTTCTCTTGGGATGTCCGTTCCGTGCGAACGCATCATTGGCGTAAATGCACCAAACTGAAGCCATCGAACGTACAATTCCTGAAATGCAGGATTCTTCGCTCCTTCGCTCCAACCTCTGTTATATGCACTGGCAAAAAAACCACCTATATCTGTATTCCAGTAAGGAATAGCACTCATAGAGAAGTTAAGGCCAGCCGGAATTTGGTTGCGAAGCGATTGCCATGATGAATTCACATCGCCCGACCATGTATTAGCTCCGTAGCGTTGTTGTCCGGCAAATGCCGAGCGTGTAAGAATAAACACACGTTTGTCTGAACTTTTAGCGCGTTGATGTTCAGAAACACCACCTACAGTCATTAACGGAAAAGCATTGCGAACTTTACGGAATGAGCCCAGATACGTTTTCAAATCAAAATCAGAAGGTTTGAAATCTAAATGGTCAGGTTCGGAAGAATCCATCCACCATCCGTCGATTCCCACCGAGAAAAGCCCCTTGTTCAGGTATTTCCAGTAAATATCACGTGCTTCGGGATTATATACATCATAAGGTTCAACACCTGAAGGATATTCACGATTCGGTGGCCAAGCTTCCAAACCTGATTGTGGCCATGTGCCAAAATTCAGCAACATACCTTTTGGTTTCATTTCGCGGTATTGCTTGGTTTGAGGTCCAAAAGAATTCCAGATAGAAATAATGACGTGTGCATTTTGCTTGTGAATATCATCCACCATTTTCTTTGGAGCCGGAAATTCAGTGTTGAGAAAATCCATAGCATTCCACAAGTAGTTGTTGCCCCAGTATTGCCAATCCTGAATGATACCATCGAGCGGAACACCCAGCTCGCGATATTTATTCACTACACCCACCAATTCGTTCTGACTTTTGTAACGTTCCTTACTTTGCCAATAACCAAAAGTCCACAATGGAAACATGGGAGCCTGACCGCTCAAATCACGCATACAGGCAATGGAACCATCAATGCTTCCACCCAGCATGAAGTAATAATCAATACAATCTCCCACATCCGATCTGAATGACGTGCTTTCGGGCTTATCTTCAAAAGTTGTTGGAGAGTAATTATCCCAGAACAGACCGTAACCCTTTGTCGAAACAAGAAAAGGAACATAGTCATCGGTATTACCCTGAACCATGTTGATTTTTTCGTTGCGCAACGATAATTTACCGCGTTGTTGTTGCCCTAAACCATAAATAGCCTCATCTTTATCAAGTGTGAATGATTGGTTAATGGTGTAGGTTTTTGACCCCGCATCATTAAAATCAGTAAATGTTGCACTTGCTTCTTTTTCGCTTAAAAGTGGAGTTCCTGTAAGAGTAGTATATGCAATTTTACCCGATTTCACATCCAGCTCCACTTTCAACTTGTTACTTTTCAACGAAATCACATCGCCTTGTTGGTTGATTGCCAATTTGGTTACTTGTGGTTTTTTGATAACAGTCAGACTTTCTTTTTTAAATGGTTTTCCAACTGGTGATTTCAACACCCTCACTGTTGTTGGACCATAGAACTGAATTTCAACATCGGTTGAATTGATTTTGGCTTTGACACCCAAATCTGTTTTCTGGTACGATTGCGCCTGAAGACCCACGGCGAGTACCAGCAGTAACGACAGTAATAGTTTGAATTTTTTCATAAATATATTGTTTTTCATGTTTATTTTATTGGAGTTAATCGATATAATCCTGCACTGTGTTGAGGTAATTCACGGTCAAAGCGACCTTTGAATGTGCCCAACTCCTTGTGACTCCACAAATCGCGCACTTTCACCTTGCCTTTCATACCAATTGCATCAAAATTTACCTTGACGTTTGCGGTTTCAGGAAGCTCCACCGTACCTTTACTAACAAGTACACCAAAAACTACTGAACCTTTTTCCTGGGTAACCACTCCGGTTGCGGTAAATGTATCATACCCTTCGGGCAATTCATAAATAATCACCGATTCTGCATGAGAACCAATTCCTTCTGCAGGCTTATTGTCGATTATAATGGGTCTGTTTTCGCATGTGCGATTCACTTTTACTTCACCATATCCTGACGTTGCACTAATCCATTTCAAATCAGTCAATTTCAGATCGCCATTTGGTCCATAAAGCACAGGGTCAACCCAAACCACATGATCCCAATCAGTACCATTGCCACCATCTTTCACGAATAAGACAAGTTTTTTCCCGTCTTTCACCGATACTTCCACTTTTTGCGAACTTCCTTTACCAGCAATTATCGGACTTGAGTAATCGGCATTACTAAAATCAATATTGTCTCCCTTGCTCTGTGCATTGAAAAGAGCAACATATTTATCCTTACTGTTAGGTATATCGGCAGTCCATACAACTAGATTCTTATCGCGTGACACCTGACGATTGTTGGTACTTTGCTGGTTTACCTTCAGCATTTCAGGGTTAGTGAGCATTTCTTTTGTGAAATCATCCAGTTTAGTCATATCACCTCCAAAAATAAGTGGCGACCGACCAATGGCCCAAAGGCTCATAAGCGTATGTTGTTCATTATTAGTAAAATTAGTGGGTCTTTTGAAATCAATAATTCCAATAGGAAGCATATCTGCATCAGGGAAATGACCGGGTCCGCGGTAAGGAGTCCATGCATCCAACCGCTCAAACATCGCGAACAAGAGTCCCCATCTATCCCAAAAATCATCGGTGATACGCCACATGTTAGCATGGTTCATCACGTGTTCGCCCATTTTAACCGGAGTTGCACCGGGCGATAAGCTTAGAAGAATAGGACGACCTGTTTTATCAATAGCTTTTCTAAGTGCTTCTACTTCGACAGTTTGAACATTGTCATACGGACGTGAAATATCGTCGCACTTAATAAAATCCACACCCCAATCGGCATACATTTGCACAATGGAATTGTAATAAGCCTGACCTTCGGGCTTGGAAGCATCCACCCCATACATATCCGGATTCCAAGAACAACGCGAGTTTTTAAGCGCAATATCCTGAGCCTTTACATTTGTTCCAAGCACAGGTGTATTTTTGTCAACAGCCTGACGTGGAATACCGCGCATGATATGAATTCCAAATTTAAGTCCTTTGGAATGTACATAATCGGCTAGCGGTTTAAATCCTTTGCCATCGGCAGCCGAAGGAAATTTTTTCAATCCCGGCGTTAATCGGCCATATTCATCCATAGTTAGTGTAGCCTTTGGATCATAGGCATGCCCTTTAGCCTCTGGTTCATACCACTGAATATCCACCGTAAGGTATTTATACCCGCTTGGCAAAAGATATTTAGCCATAGCATCTGCTTGTTCTTTGATTTGTTGCTCTGTCACCGTTGTTCCAAAACAATCCCAACTATTCCAGCCCAGCGGAGGTGTTGGTGCCCAAGTGTGATAATTTTGCTTTGATTGCGCAGAAACAGTGGAAAAACTGATTATGCTGAGAATTAATATCAGCATTAGTTCTTTTCTTGATTTCATTTTTTATGTTATTTATTTTTACATAAAGTGTTTAATTATATCAAGGTTGATTTATTTCAGCATGTCAGTCAAGTCAGTCTTCAGCAAATAATTCAAATCATAAACAGGTCGTTCTATGTCAAAAGGAATAGGTCTTTTGCTGAATTGTTGAAAATACAACAAGCAACCATCTTTCCAAACCTGAGCATCACGACATTGCTGACGCAGTTTACTTTGAATCTCTGAAAAACGCTGTGTATCAACATAAGGCTGCACCTTGTCCCAATTTTTTTGAAACTGTTTCACTTCGTTTACACCTTTGTCATAAGTATAGCACAATTCGTCCCAAAGAATTCGCCCATCTTTCATTTTATAGTCCCAAGGTAAATGATGAAACCACAACAAATATATTTCAGGACAAGTAGCTGCATTCTCAAACTGGCTACTCAATGGCTCATGATATTGGCTTACAGCTCCCGAACCTTTTGTGGTGCGGTCGAAGCCAATACCTGATGAATCTGTCTTGTGGTAATAAGCAGCAGTCCAGTCTGTGCGAATACCTTTCGGGGCAAACCATGGACCGGGTCCATAATGAGTATTGTTGAGGCCTGCAAAAATATGGTGAAGACCCAGCGGCATAGAATAATTCACAGTCGCCTCACGACTTTCCAACATCAGTTGCTTTACAGGTGTTAAAAAGTTTTTTTGCCAATCGGTAGCATTTGTTATAGCCTTTTCATCTTTAGACGAAAAGGTGAGTTTTAACCATTCATCAGCAATTTTCTCACTTGTCAACAGATTGTTCCATGCCATTCTGCCAAACGCATACCAGTTTGCCTGAGTGAAATGATGCCCACACCAGTTAGCATCCAAACCGATATTAGCCACACCGGCTATTGCAGTGTATTTCTGAGGAAAAATGCTGCCATCAGTGGTGCGTGCAACAGTACTTCCGTTACCTTCCTGATACGTATCGCTTTTCAAAAATTCTTCCCACATAGTTGAAAGAAACACCAACTGAACTGAATGTCCAAGATATTCCTGAGTTATCTGTAGTTCAGGCATTACTGAAGTCTTTTTTAATGCTCCGAATAGAGGTGTGAACGGTTCGCGAGGCTGAAAATCGACAGGACCATTTTTCACCTGAATAATTACATTTTCGCGAAACTGACCATCCAACGGCATAAACTCCTTATATGCCTGACAAGCACGATCTTTACTATTGGCTTCATAAACAAATGCACGCCACATGATAATACCACCGAAGGGTTTAACAGCATCGGCTAACATATTGGCACCATCGGCATGAGTACGTCCAAAATCTTGAGGACCCGGTTCTCCTTCACTATTGGCTTTTATCAGAAAACCTCCAAAATCGGGAATGATCTTGTAAACCTCATTGACCTTATCTTTCCACCATTTTATTACTTCGGGGTTTAACGGATCGGATGTCTTTAAACCTCCAATTAATGACGGTGATGAAAATTTAACCGAAAGATAGGTTTTAATGCCATACGGACGTAATACTTCGGCAATTGCTTTTACTTTTGCGAGACATTCCGTCGTCAACATTAACTTCGACGAGTTAACGTTGTTCAATACTGCACCGTTAATTCCGATAGAGGCATTGGCACGCGCATATTCTTTCCATAAAGCTTTATCTTTATCTGTTACGGCATACCCTTTTTCAACATCATGCCAAAATATCGAAAGCCCGGCGTATCCACGTTCAACCGTACCGTCCAGATTATCCCAATGATTTAACACCCTACGTTGGTATGATGGATTACATAGTTCATTTTGAATTATGGTTTGTCCGGTTTGTTGACGACGCAGAAGTTCATAAACTCCATACAAAATTCCTAATTCCGTGTTGGCTTGAACTTTATTTTCAGAAAGTTTAAACCCATCACCTTTGATCGCTTTGTCATTTTTTACGGTTAAAACAATTTTTGCTCCGTTTTGTCCAAGCCAGCCTTGCTCCAATTCCTGTTTTGCAATAGCCAGAGTTGGAGAATTCTTGGTACAAACAATACTTACCGATCCCGAACTTTTAGCACGAAGCCAAAGACTGTGTCCATTCTCTGCTTGTAGGTTCAGTAAAAAAAATAAAGAAATCAAAGAAAACAACTTACCTTTCATATTGATTTTTAATATATCGTTAATTATTAACACTTTACATTGTATTGAATAGCAGGAGCTCCGAAATAGCTTGGATGACTGTTATCCGGATTTACCACAATTCGTTCAAGAACAATCTCAGGATCAATCATAAACACTTTCAATGTATGAAATCCGGGAGCAGCTATATCGAACTGTACATCCAACCAGCGTATGTTATCAAAAATTTCATTGCGACGAAGTTTTCCCACTCCTACCAACGCAATATCCTTATTGAGCGGAGGAAGCGGTTTCAATACTTTCGAGTTAGCCAGATTTTTTGGAGTATATTCCTTAAATTCATCTGTAATTCCTTTGCGGGCATCCAAGATTTGAGGTTCACCGTTATCAATGGACACTGCAATGCGTAAACCGCGTTCCGGAAAAACGTCCTGAGTTGGCAAAATACCAACACAGAAAGTATTTTTACCCGACTGGTTCAGGTACATTTTATATTCCAAGCGTGGAGCTGTTTTAGGAGTTTCGCTCAGTGCTGCAACAGGATAAATGCCCATACAAGCTTCATCTCTTCCCAAATCGGGCAAAAGCAGCCACTTGGATTTTGCTCCGGCTACATTGGCATTGAATTTATTGGCAGGAATTGAAAATTCACCTGTAAGACTGCCATAAAATGGTTCTTTCACAGCAGGTATAGCAGCTTTAACCGCACTTACATTAACCTGAACCAGATTACCGCCTTGTTTTACTTCAATTACCCCATCTGCTTTACCATTTGGCAAAGCATTCCAATCAATATCAACTGTAATTCGGGTTTCTTTGTCAACAGTCCCATTGGCAGTACTTAGCTTAATCCAGGGCTCATTGGCTGTCGCTACAAAGGAGAATGACCCAGTTCCTTTATTAAATACATCAATGTAATATGATTTTTTATTTAATCCGTCGAATACCGGCAATGCAGCTTGTTCAGTAGCTCCCGGCCATGCATTTTCGCTACCTTCTACGGCTACTCCCATAGTTGGGTCGGGAAGCGGTGTTACATCAACTACAGCCGGCATCGTGTTGGCTCGAGGCATTGACCACTGTTTGTAACCGATATGAATATCCGACATCATATTCTGCCATTTGCCACCAGCCATCGACTCGTTATAATAATCGCTCAATTGCTTATCTAAATCAAAAAGATCACGAACGCGTTTAGCATAGTCGTTGGCGCTCACACGACCTTGTTTAGCATAAAGATTATTCTTATCCGCTGCAATATACATTTCGGCAACTCCGGCCGATGCTTTTGCAGGATAATACACCAACTGATAATATGCATCTTGCGCTTCGGGAGCCATTTTAGATTTCAGGGTCTCGGCTTTGTCAGCCACATCGCGCCACAGTTTGATGACGCGGTCGCCTTCATTGTAGTTTACAATGCTGAAAATATTCGGAAGCTGGACTTCGGGTTTTCTCCAAAGATTGTATTTCGGATATTTCGAAACAATATCAGCAATTTCAACCGCATGTTCATCGCCAAAAGTCTGTTTTGCCCAATTGACAATGAACTCGTTGGTTTTATCTGCCGGAACAGCATCAGGATTCCATGCGTAATGCATAATGAAGTCAATCGGAATTTCTTTTGGTTTCAAGTCACCTACATTCACAATCCAAAGTTTATCAATTCCGGTTTGATAAGCCAGATTGAACTGTTCGCGCAGTTTGGGAATAGTGGTTGTATTTACCCACCGATCATTCCACGGACCACCATTCATATCGATGTGGTAGTACATTCCGGCCCCACCTTTGCGGTTTTTTTCTTTCGGAGGCAAGATGCGACGAATATAGCCCCAATTGTTATCGCAGAATAAAAGAATTATATCATCCGGAACGGTTAACCCGGCATCGTAATAACGTTGAACTTCGGTGAATATAGCCCATAGCTGAGGATGATTAGCCGGATCGTCATTATAAACCTTTTGGATAATTTCACGCTGACCTTTTACCACGTCTTGCAATGTTTTGATATTCTCCTGATCGTCACCTTTTCCCATTGCTACGTCGCCATCGCCACGCATCCCCATAGTAATAACGTTTTCAAAGTTCTTGTTGCGGTTGAGGCCGTCAAACCAGAATTTATCAAGACCCGCTTTATTGGTGACATAATCCCAAGCTCCAACCTCCTGTTTCCGTTTTGTATATTCTTTTTGAGCCCGCATCATGGGTTCGTGGTGAGAGTTCCCCATTACAATGCCGTATTCATCAACAACTACCGGACTCAACGGATCATCTTCATTAAAAGCGTTTCCCCACATGGCCGGCCAAAGAAAATTGGCTTTCAAGCGCAACAACAGTTCAAACATGTTAGCATACATCTTGGAATTGACACCACCAAATTTTACATTACACCAGCCTGTGAAAGATGGAGATTCATCATTAATGAAAATACCACGATATTTCACTTTTGGCGAATCCTGAACGTAACGACCTGCCGTGACAAACAATTCATTACTTTTTCGGGCAGGAACATCGGCCCAAAAATACCAAGGCGAAACTCCTATTTTTTCGGAAATATCATAAATTCCATAAATGGTGCCTCGTTTGTCACTACCAGCAACAACTAAATTACCGTCTACTGTTTGAATGATAAAAGATTCCCATTGACCTTTTACTCCTGAAACATCTATTTTTTTTGATGCAATAAGCTGGTCGATAATTCTACTTTTTCCAATAGTCCCCACCAAAATTACTCCCTGAGCAGGGTATTGTACTTTCTCCACAACTACTGATTTGATTCCCGAAACCTTGCGGACATCATCTCCAAGATCATTTGCTGCACGAATAACACCTTTCCAATCTTCAGAATCGACATAAATTGGAGCGGCCTTTTTATCCAAAACAATACAGAATGCTTTGGGAGCAGCTTCGTGACGGATATATTGCGAAAGCGCATAATTGCTAGCATTGGAGACAAAGGGCGATATTGCTCCCGCCATTATCAAAAGTAAGCTCTTGGCGTATTGACAAAATTTGCTTTTCATATTTATTAATTTACATTACTCAACTCTTAATCATTAAACTTCCACCAGTCGAAGTTGAATAATTCGCGGCCGGCAGTTATATTTTGTCCGTTGAAACAAAAGTAAACATCATGTTTTCCTGTTACTTCTTGCTTTAACTGCGAAGTAAATGTTTTGAATTCCTCCCAGCCACCTGTTCGGGGCAATTGAATAGAGGATATAATAGAGCCCGAAACACTATCCAAATGAACTTCTAAAATACCACCATCAATTCCGGCAGCCAACGAGGCTGAAAATGACTTGGGCGATTGATTGCCAAAGTTTACTTCGCGAACTTTGGTGTAACCTTTTAAACGAGTATTCGACACATATACTCCACTTTTCTCATTTTGAGCTATGGCACATTTTTGCGACCATGCCATTGTTTCTGCTTCCACTCGCTTGTACGGATTGATTTCACCAATAGGTTTTGGACCTTCTTTCGTTGCATTGACAGATGGAATAGTGCCGTCAGGATTGTACGTGAACTGTTCCACACAAGCAGCTCGTCCATAACAACTGCCACCCGGCAGTAATCCGGTATGATAAAAAAGATAAGAGTTGCCTTTGTAGTCAATAATTCCACCATGATTGGTAAAACTGTTGGTTTTCTGGGTCTCCATAATTTTACCCTGATATTTCCATGACCCGATTGGACTATTGCTTGTCGAATACGAAAGGCATTCCCCACCCTTTCCCATTCCGGCATACATCATGTAATAAAGATTGTTGCGCTTGTAAAACCAGGGTCCTTCAACATACATATCTTTGTTGGGATTTTCGAGACTTTTGTTTCCCCTAACTCCACCGAAAGATTCGACAGAAATCGGGACAGTAACAATATCGCCTGAATAAGAGATCATATCTTTGTTCAACTTTACGTAAAACAAGCCCCCATTTCCCCAGTAAAGGTAAGCCTGTCCATCGTCGTCAATCCATACAGTTGGATCAATATTTGACCAACTGCCATTGATAATTAAAGGCTTGCCAATGGCATCTTTAAACGGTCCTGTGGGACTATCGGAAACAGCCACACCAATGGCCATATCATTTTTATCACTTTGAGCACAGATATACCAGTAAAACTTGCCGTTGCGTTCGATACATTGAGCAGCCCAAGCACGGTCGCGCGCCCATTTGAATGATTCCAACGAAATAGGCGAGCCATGGTCTGTCCAGTTAACCATATCGGTAGTGGATAATACACGCCATTTGGTCATGTAGTAAAAATCGAAACCAGGAATGTCATCACCAACGTACGCGTAGAGGGTACCATTATAAACCATCGGCGCCGGGTCTGGGCCAAAGTGAGTTTGCACAATCGGGTTATCCGCCCGGCTAATATTCCAAAAGTTTATCGCTGCTATTACTACGGCTAAATACTTCTTCATTTTCTTTGTTTTAACACAAGTTCTTAAAATTTGAATTAAACTGTCACTTAGTTGCAACAACTTTGTTTGTCAACACTTCATGTATAATGAGATAGTATAGGCAAATACCTCTTTTAGCTAATAAAGGATTTATTTAGGGCTGCTTAAAATTCCATTTGGAATTGTCGCTATTCATATCAAACTTTGCAAGTGTAGGCGTACTATCTCCTGAAGACACAAGCGCCAACTTCTCGTTTGAATTTGGAACCACTTTAGGCATTATTCTAAAGGTTCCATCAGTCAATTGATCAATTTGCCATAATTGTTCGGGTGCTCCGGTAAATGTTGGAACAGTTATTACTTCAGAATCGGCTGTAGCTGCTAATGCCCTATCAGTACCTGTAATCACTATTTTGTAATACGGAGCGCCTAAGTAACCTCCAGCTTCGGGAACTGCCATGATTGTCCATTTCTGATGAGGGCGGAATAAGTAATCTCCTGTTCTTACACCAATGTTTCCGGTTGACCAGGTTTTAATTACATCGGCTAATTCCTGTGACGCAACAGGTTTTATAGGTTCATCATTGTTTCGGTTAAACCCACGCATTCCACCTGCCATTCTTGTAAAATCAACCATTAATTCCAAAGCATACCCTCTTCTCTCGGATTCAATCTCATAAGTTCCTTCTTTGAAATTATCCCCGGCAACAGGCCAACCGTTTTTCCAGAGTAATGGACGGATACCCAATACGCTACGTCCGCTTTGATCCAAATCGGCTTCGTAATGGCAAGACATTTTTTGAACTCCATCAGCAAGTATGATACGTCCAAAGTGTCCCGGTCCGGTAACTCTTCCGCTGGCTGCCAGTACCATCTTACCGCCACCTTCAAGCATATCTCTTCCCATATTATCAAGGTAAGGACCCGTTACTTTTCTGGAACGACCAACGACTATATTATAAGTAGAGTTTGCTCCATCGCAGCATGTACCATGTGTACCAAGCAGGTAATACCATCCATCTTGATACATCAAATCTGTGGCCTCACAGTCAATGCCAATATTGATCGCTTTATTTCCTTCTATACGCTTTCCTGTTTTAGGATCAAGCTCTACAAGGCGAATGAAACCAAAGTAGGTTCCGTATGACATCCACAAGCGTCCATCGGTGGGATCAAGCAGAAGACCCGGATCGATAGCATCACAATCTTCCATATTTTCGGATGAAGCGACTACGTTGGGTACTGTAAACTTAAAATTGGGAGATTTTGGGTCAAGTGTTTTAGTCCACATAGTATTTAATTTACCATCGTGTCCGCCACCTAAACCACCGCCGGTAGAGCCATAAACTACGAGGTAGCGATCGCCTATTTTCATAGCATCCGGAGCTGCTCCTCCACCGGGTCTTACTGCACCGCTGTTCCATGTCCAACCGTCTTCGGATATTAATCCGCCTCCGCCTGTGCCGAATGTATAATATTTTCCTTCACATTCTACTATAGTTGATGGATCGTGGATGAATGGTTTTCCGACTTGCGCTATCACAGTTCCGGTTGATAATACTGATAATAGGACTGCTGCGCCCACTATTTTATTTTTTTTCATTTCTGTACAATTGAGATCTTAAAAAAGATAACTAACTAATTCTATTCACAAGTGATGGTGAGATTCTTTATCGGTTCTCCATTTTCATCAAGAAGGCGAACACAGAAATCACTCATTCCGGGACCATTAATTACGACTCCGCGAATGATATTTTTTCCTTTATTAAGTGTCAGACGAGGTGATACGCAATCATCTACAACCATACGTCTGTCTCCGGAAAGCAAGACTGCTTCTTTTCCATTCAGCCACCACATCGAGGCAGAATTTGACCCCACAGCCATTCTTACATTTTTCATTTCCTCCGGACTGTTCACTACGGTTACCGCCCAAAAAATTACGCCGTAATACTGTTTTCTTGTTTCGTAGGCGAAACGGAATAGTTTGACATTGTAGTTGGTGCTTTCTAAAGCATGCCAGGTAACTAACTGTTCTCCGGCTTTTACTTTTTCTCCATCCTTGGGAAGAGTAGTGAACTGATTGGGGAAATACTCGGTTGCAAATGCCGCTCTGAGATAGCTGTCTGTAAAGACAGTATTACCCCGGTTGGGTTTGCTTATTGGTTCCAGAAGCAACCAACGTTGAATAAATCCCTTAGCATCCGGTGTTTTCTTTTTGATGGTAGCGGGAGTGAAGTACGGCGCGATACTGCGTGTTGTATCGCGTTTGGCGACGTAGCTGATTTTACTTTGTGATGTAACGGAACAGCTTTGTGATCCCATTTCAACCAAAATAGCAGAACTTACCGCCAGTAATAAAGTTTTGTGTTTAATGTTCATAGTAAATCTTTGCCGTATTTGAGAATATTTGTTTTAAATAAGAATGATTTTTACATTACAGGCTAATAAACGTTACAACTAACCAGTTCCTTGAAATAAAATACGGTTATATTTTGTCACCTTCTATCATTGCCGGTAAACTTCTATCAATATAAATGTCAAGAACTGTGGTCTTGAAAAGTTCATCATTGTATCCATCTAATCCAAGTCAATTTATTCTATTTTTAATAATTGACCTCAAGGATTATTTTAATCTCCACCAATCAAAATTAAAAAGATTTCCTTCTCCACCTTTGAACACAAAGTATATATCGTGTACACCTTTTACTTTATCAACCTTGCACGATTGAACTGCCCAGTTGGTTGCACCACCTGTAGATTTTACAACACAAGTTCCAAGCAATGTTCCGGTTGGACTGTCTACGTGGATTTCAATTTTTCCTCCACCCATAGCTGATGCAACGTTGGCATCAAACAATTTTGCACCTTTGCCAAAACCGACACTCCGAACTTTAATATAATCGCCATTTTTTATGTCTGTTACATATACTTGACCTGCATCACCCAAAGTAGTTTTAACACCTTTTCCCCAAGCAATAGTTTCGGCTTCGACTTTTTTAAATGGGTTTAAGTTAGAAGCACTTTCGGTAACACCCTCTTTTGTTGGTTTAATCAGCGGGATTGTACCATCAGCGTTAAATTCAAACGGTTCAATACAAACAGAACGTTTAAAACCGCCACCACCCGGCAAGCCTGCATTATGGTAAAACAAGTACGATTTCCCTTTGAATTCGATATATCCCGGATGGTTGGTAAATGCCCCATGATCCTTAATTACATGCATAATAGTATCGCCATAAACCCATGGACCGGTTGGTGTATCACTGGTTGAATAGGCCAAATGTTCTGGTACTCCACCTGCAGGATAAAGCAGGTAGTATTTACTGTTGCGCTTGAAAAACCAGGGCCCTTCTTCGTAAGACGCCGTCCGGTTATCTATTTTTTTTGCACGATATCCAAAATTTTCATTTTTCAAATCTTCCTTTACAACGCCAAGTTGTTGGTCATATGAAACCATATCTTCATTAAGTTTTACGTGCCAAAGGTTGGGATTGCCCCAATACAAATAGGCCTGTCCATCATCGTCAATGTACACGGTTGGGTCGATATATCCATAACCTGTGAGCAACGGTTTTCCAAGTGCATCCTTAAACGGGCCTGTTGGGCTGTCAGATACCGCAACGCCAATGGCATTTCCACCATTTTTTTGATTTACTGGGAGATAATAATAAAACTTACCATTCCGTTGGATACATTGCCCAGCCCAAGCATCTCCGCGTGACCAGTCAAAAGTTTTGTACGATAATATGGATCCATGATCAGTCCAATTCACCATATCGGTTGACGAGTAACATCGCCAATCGTTCATTGTAAAAAAGTTTTTCACCGTAACATCCTCATCGTGTGAAGTATAAAGATAAACGGTTCCATTGTACACCATTGGCGCCGGGTCAGCGGTATAATTAGTTTGGATAATTGGGTTCTGTGCAACAATCAATGCTGGAAATAGTGAAGCTGCGACTAACAATGTTCCAATATTTTTAATTTTCATATAAATCTATTTTAACCAAGCAGATTATTCTGCTTCATGAAATTATAATTTAATTGTATAAGTAAATGACGTTGGCTCTGCAAATACCTGAAATCTTTCCAATGGCCTTGGTCCGCAGCTGTTTGAACCAACGCCCAAAGTTTTGGTTGAAATACAGAACACTGTTGAAGTGCTGGCTGGTAAATCAATTTTATACTCAATGGGTTGCATTTGTTCATCGGTATGTGGCAAGGCAGCCACCTGCATGAGTTTTTCGTCAGATTGCACCAACAAAGAAGGCATGTCTTTGCCGCTTAATTTAGCCCATCTTACTTCTTCATGATTTCCACGTTCCATCGGCTTTTCATATTCGTATTGTTCGTTTATGCCAAGTTCGTAAACACCTGCATCGGCTGCACTTTTCCTGTCGGAATAGTTTTCGTAAGGGCCACGGCCAAAATAGGTCATTCGGTCGAGTTTCTTATCGAGCAACATTCGCACGCCAATGCGGGCAAGGTTTATTCGCATGCCAACAAACTGAACCTGATTATCAACCTTTATACTTCCATCGCTTTTTATCAGGTAGATTGCGGTGTGGTAAACACTAAAACCTTCTTTTCCATCGGCTTTTATTATTGAGGTTACTTTCACCGACAATTTATCAACCACTTCCGTTTTCAAATCAACTAACGAATACTGAAGGGTATTCACACCAAACTTATTCCATTGGTCGTAAGCCCACTCATCATCGTTTCGGTGAGAAGCCCGCCACAAGTGCAATTTGGGTGCACCATCAGCAGTCAAAAGATTGATCCCATTTTTAACTAATTCGTTCAAGAAACCCGTTTTCTTATCAAAACCAACCGAAAATCCATTGCCAGATACTTTTAATAATTTCGCATCCTGACTTAATTTCACGAGTTCTTTAACCTCTTTCACCTCGGCGGGTGGAGTGTTTACCGGCAGTTTGAATTGTTCGGATGCTACTTCAAATCCTTTGTCGGCCCAAAGCGTTTTTTCTTTCCGGGTAAACGAAACGCGCACAAAATATTCAGCACCTGCTTTTGGATGCTCAATCTTATAAGGAATATTTGCAAAATAAAGTCCTCTCCCCCATGAAGGTCGCATTTTTATTTTTCCTTTATCTATTTCTTGCCCATTTTCGGTCAAGCTCCATGTTGCATCAAAACCTTCCAGAGAAATAAACTGGTATTTGTTTTTAATTTGAATACCACCGTTAACCGGATCGGTCAGTTCTGTATCAATCCACTGGAAAGCTTTTTTCATTTCGGGATAATGTGGTTTCACGTTATTTCCTTCGGTTGAACGGTCGTATGAAACTACCCCTTTGTGAATAAAATAATGATCGTTGGGGGCTTCTCCGAAACCGCCGCCATAAGCCAATATCGGGTGATTCGGGTCACGTTTATTCCACAAAGCCTGGTCTTGGAATTCCCAAATGGCACCACCCAGGATTTCCGGATTATTGTCGAATACCTTTGAATATTCATCCAACGAGCCCATTGAATTGAACATGGCATGAACAAACTCGCAGATATAAAATGGTTTTGTAAGATTTTTATCTTGAGCCACCCGTGCATAATCTTCGGCTGTACCGTACATTCTGCCATCCAAATCGGCCGGATTATTTTTACCGGTGCCAAAGCGTTCGTAATGAATAAAACGTGTTGGATCAATACTTTTCACAACATTCATTGCCGCTACAAAATTAGACCCTACCCCACCGCACTCATTACCGAGCGACCAAATAATAACAGAAGGATGATTCTTAAAATTCTCCACATTGGCCACATTTCGGTCAATAATAGCTGCTTTCATGGTAGGCTCTTCGTCAAATCGCCTATCGTAACCGTGGCATTCGCAATTGGCTTCCGCAACCAGCCAAATACCATACTCGTCGCACAATTCATACCAACGTGGATCGTCGGAATAATGACAAGTGCGGATGTGGTTGCAGTTTCCCTGCTTAATCACTTCAAGATCGCGAATCATTTGCTCCTCAGTAATGGCATGTCCTACATTCGACCAGTGTTCGTGGCGGTTTACGCCTTTCAATTTAATCGGCACTCCGTTTACCATGAAAATCCGCCCTTTGATTTCAATTTTTCGAAAACCAATTTTTGATGATATTATCTCGCCATTGGAATTACTTAACACAAGTGTATATAAATAAGGCGTTTCAGCCGTCCACTTAACAGGATTTGACACATGGAATTTAACAGTAAGTTGTTCTTCCTTTTTTGAATTAAGGGCATTGCCAGTAATGCTTCCTTTGGTAATTTCTTTTCCGTCTTTATCATAAAGTGTTGCTGTAAATGTTTGGGCTTTGGCAGCTTTATCATCATAATTCCGAATCTTTGCAGAAACTTCCAATGTCGCATTTTTGTAGTTATTATCCAAGTCTGTTTTTACAAAAAAGTCGCGGATATGCACCTGTGGAGCACTCCAAAGCGTTACATTGCGAAAAATTCCATGCAAACGCCACATGTCCTGATCTTCCAGCCATGTACCCGAACTGTATTGATACACCTCAACGGCAAGGGTATTTTTGCCCGGTTTCAGATACTTCGTAAGGTCAAAATCGGCTGCATTGCGACTATTCACGCTAAAGCCAACTTTCTCTCCATTGACACATAAAAAAAAGGCACAATCAACCCCATCGAACGTAATAAAATTGCGTCGTCCCGACCAATCGGCAGGTACCTCAAAGTCGCGGCGATAGCTGCCAACCGGATTACGCTCCTTGAAAGATGTGTACCATTTATCCGGTTCGCTCATCACATGTGGGAAATCTTTTTTGATGGTATAACCCAAATTGCGATAAAATGGAGTTCCGTAGCCCTGCACTTCCCAGTTGGAAGGAACGGGAATCTCTTTCCAGCCAGACACATCATAATCAGGTTTGTAAAAATCTACCGGGCGTTTCTCGGGACTAGACACCCAGTTGAATTTCCAGCTGCCATTCAGGCTTTTGCAAAGCGAGGAAGCATGACGTTTTGCCACTAAAGCTTCCTGTAAGTTTGCATAAGGCATCAAGGTGGCATGGTAAGGCTCCTTGTTGATACCCAAACATTCGGGGTTTTCTATCTCGGCGGGATAATCAATTCCCGATCTTAACGTTGTTTGTGCTTCGCTGAATGTTGTATTTAGCAATAAGCTAGCAACTGTAATCAATGAAAATAAAAAGTTAGACTTAATCATGGTTATATTATTATATTTATACTATTCAGCTGATAATATTAACAATTTCACAGCATACACTTTGCCAGTAAAATTTCCAGACGAAGCCTGAAATTTCACTCTAATCGACTCTTTTCCAGCCAGAATAGATTCGGGGATGACATATTCAACATTCTGAAATTTAGACTGGTTCCATTTGTTTGAAATATTTTCGGTTACCAGCTTTTGGTCATCAATATAAATATCAAATGTTCTGTTTCCAGTTTCAGCACCCCAATATCGTACCATTAAACTTAGTCCGGTTTCTTTGTTTGTGCTGAGTTTGTAGCTAAAGTAACCGTCACTGCGGGCTTCACGCCAAAATTCATCCAGATTATTACCTGTAACTGAATTCACTTTTTCGATGGCATGATCGACTTCCGGCTGTTGTTCGCCAGGTGCAACGAAATCGATCGTGCGTTTCTGAAGCTTAATATTTTGTTTTTCAAGAAGCGAAAGAGAATCAATGTATGATTGGTAACTATTATTAGATAATGTCATCCAGTACATTTCGTATCGTGCATCATGGATTTTATAAAAAGGTTCGAGTACAAGATTTGTTGCATTAATTAATTTGACATCCGAAGCAAATGTGAAGGTGAACGGTTTGCCGGCTACCGGAATAATCTTATCCACCAATGAATTAATATTATTTTCAACAATGATCGGAGCCTCATTCAACGGCAACTTTTTACCTCCGGCAATATGTCCCCAGCGACTGTCATCAGCAATTAATCCCTTCATGTCTTCATTACCTGTTTTAGCGGCAAGCAAAATCGGTCCATGCATGAAAGCAATGTAATTGGGAACGTTGGGCAATTGCACCAGCGAATTGTGCATAGGAAGTTCAATTTTTACTACATCTCCTTTCTTCCATAGCCGTTCCACTGCAACATACGACGAAGGATGAACGGAACAGTCAATCGCCTTTCCGTTGACCGAAATTTTTAATGCACCGTCAGTCACCCAATAAGGATAGCGAATCATGAGCTTGAAACGTGCATTCCCCGAAATGACGGTCAATTTTGTTTGTTCTTCGTTTGGGAAATTCGTTTCTTGCCTAATTTTCAAATTCTTTCCTTTCCAATTCAATTCCGAAGCGACGAACAAATTCACAAACAGCGAATCGTGTTGATGGGTATAAACAAACTGTCCGTATTTCCCATGATTTTCCATGCCGCTACCCACACAACACCACATTCCTTCATTGGGGGAAGAATAAACCCGATAGTGACGGGAACGTGCCGGAGTAAAATAGACATATCCGCCATGGTCAGGGTGTTGAGTCGAAAGAATATGGTTGTACATGGTTCTCTCGTAATAATCGGCATATTGTGCTAATGGATGCAGGCGGAAAAGATTTTCGGTTAGCTTCAGCATATTGTACGAATTGCACGACTCGGGACCTTCCACGTCGTTTACAAAATCGGTGCAAGATGCAATGCTGGGAAAAAACTCCCTCCGGCTATTACCTCCAAATGCCAGTGAACGGTTCGAAGTCACCGTTTCCCAAAAGAAACTTCCTGCTTCGCTGTATTCTGCATTGTGACTTAATTCCCCTATCCGTTCAAAACCTATTGCTTTAGGGACTTGTGTGTTTGCATGTTTGTTGTCCAAATTATCCTTCCCTTCGGACATGGGCACCAGTAACATTTTGTGCGAAAACCGTTCAGCTGCTACTAAGTATTTTTTATCGCCGGTCATCTGATACGCATCGGCCAGTACTTCATTCATTCCACCATGTTCGATGTCCAGCATTGATTGCATTTGTGCATCCGATAATCCGGCAGTAATGTTTATCGCCCAGTCGCAAAAGTTCAAAAAAAGCATTTTGGCTGTTTTATTTCCGGTATACAACCAGGCATCCCTCAGACCGGCATACATTTTATGCACATTGTACCACGGTACCCATGCTGAGCGAAAAGCAGTAAAGTCACCTTTTTGAAAGGTGCTCCATATTCTTTGTCCATTAGGGACAGCACCAACGTAACCTTTTCCCCAATAGGGATAATTAGCTGTGTTGGCATCCTGACAAACTTTGAGCTCAGTAATCATGTATTCCATACGTTTTTTGCAATCCGTGTTACCGGTTTCGGCATAATTCATTGCTAAAGCTGATAAATAATGACCGCCTATATGCCCGTCCAATCCGTCCCAGTTAGGATAACTTTTTGCTTTCTCGGGCAATCCGGCTTCTTTTCTGTATCCTGCCATCAAACGATCGACATCATATTTTAAAAGAACCTGAATGTTCAGGTCACGGGCATGTTTGAACGGTCCGTCCAGTAATCTCACATCTCCCAACGGAAATTCGTTGGGGTACAACCGATTCTGTGCACTAACTTTTATTATTGATACGCTTAGGCAAAACGTCAAACAACTTACATACAATGCAGTTTTACAAAACATTACCTTTTTCATTATTATATCATTTAATTAGGTTGAATTTATACAGCAGCACTCCATGTGCCGGAATATTGAGCAAAAGCTGATCCTTTTGGGTATCGATATTTGCAATATCTTTTTGTCTCCATAAGTCGTGAACTTTTTGTTGCCCAACGATTCCGAGTTTCTCAAAATCTCTGTAAGACAGATTAATTTTTTCAAGGCCAAAGTTGCAAAAACCTACTGCCCAGCTTCCATCTTCGAGCTCTTTTACATAAATACGTAAATCACCAATTGTTTGAATGCAGGTGGCTTGCTTTCCAAGCGGATCTTGATTAATTTCGATCACCTCATCATTCGTCAGTAGATTTAAGGTGAAATCATCCAGTTTTTCCATATCGCAACCAATGAGGAGCGGCGCGGAAAAAAGACTCCAAAGACTGATATGAAGATATTGTTCGTCAGGTCTTAACTTACTCGGATGCGGGTTACCCCAACCAACAGTACCTACAACGAGCATATCAGGGTCATTCCAATTGCCGGGTTTGGCATACGGAGCTGATTTATCCTGATCAAATGCAATACCTTTTACGCTTGCCCAGGTATCGGTAATATCATTGGTTGTGCGCCAACAATTGCCATTAACCGAGTCACCCCATTTCCATACATCCGACATACCATATTGGCATACGCTAAAAACGATATCGCGTGGTTGTTGGCGCAGACATTCGCCCATAACCTTAAATGGTTTCATGGCTGTATTCAATTCGCTACCACCATTGTACGACAAAGACGACACTTTGTATGGATCGTTGTCCGGCAATCCATTAATAGCATTACCGTAACTACACCAATCGTATTTCAAATAGTCGAATCCCCACTTTGCATAGCTTTCGGCATCCTGTTTTTCGTAACCATAACTGCCAACGCAACCACCACAGGTCCATGGTCCCGGACTAGAATAAAGTCCAATTTTTAAGCCCAGATTATGAACATAGTCTGCCAGTGGTTTCATATCTACAAAACGCGAATTGGGTACAATATTGCCGGACTTGTCGCGTAGATCGCCCCGCAATGATTGATCTTTCGAATCGCGGTTGTTTTCCCAAAAGTCATCAATATTGATATACGTCCAGCCATGGTTAATCAACCCGCTTCTTACCATGGCATTGGCAGCCCGCTTCACCTTATCGGCCGAAACTTCGTTGGCAAAACAATTCCAACTGTTCCAACCCATTGGTGGTGTTAGCGCAATCTGGTCGCCACACACAATACGCAACTTTTTCTCGGCCTTGCCTTTAGCATTTTTTGCACCTAGGGTAACTTCGAATGTTCCTGTTTTTTGAAGCAAACCAGAGATGATTCCTGTTTTCAAATCTATTTTCAAGCCTTTAGGCAAGTCTTTGGCTGAGAAAACCATAGGACGGTCACCAGTGGCAGCTACCATGTATTGAAATGGTGAACCCGGACGTACACCAAAAACTTTTGCACTATTTATTCTGGGGGTTGCAAGAACAGCAGGCGTAAGAATGTAAGGTTCTTTCGACACTGGATTGATAGTGGCAAAAGTGCTTGCCCCTGTAGTTTCAAATTTAGCATCCGCCCAATCCGCATGGTCGTAATAATTACCGTTGCCACCATCGGTTACCTGCAATTCAACTTTCTGCACACCTGTAAGTGCAACTTTACAGTATCTGGCAGCGTCTCCCAAGCGCATTACCCCACTCGACCATAATTTTTTATCATCGCCAATTACGACAAACTCAACAGCCGGCTCATGCCCTGCAACTTCGTCATCAATACCAACCTGTGTTGTAAACTCTTTAGCTTTTCCATCCAATTGAATAAGCAACGAACTCTCCGAATGTGTTCCAAAACCCCGCTCAAAAGTGTTACCAGCAATTGTGAATACTTTGCCATCAACAGTTTTATTCTTTCCTGGCACTCCGTAACCTTGGGTAGCTGCACTCAGATCCAACTGGTCGAGCCAGACTGTTTGAGCTGACAACCCACCAATTCCGATCAGGTTTGAAATGAGCACAAGACCCACTACGGCCACTAATTTAACGCTTATCTTTGTATTCATAAATATTTTTATATCGTACTTTCAATTCTTCTTTTAATCAACACTTTGTATCGTGTCTTTAGAGCAATCAATTCGACATTTCCAACTGTAATTCTTACTGTCGGAATTTCCCAATAATTTTTAGTCGAACAACTTCACTCCGTCAAACAATCATTTTTAATGTTAACTGTATTTATTCAATGGTTATTCTTTCGCTCTTTAGAGATTTGGAATCTGAGCTATTACCGTAAAGCACCTCATATTCTCCGGAAGTTACCATCATTTTTCGCTGACTCCAGTCAAAGAATTCAAAAGAAGCAGGTGACAAATCAATCGTAACTGATTGGGTCTTTCCTGCAGCAATTTCCACCCGTTTAAAACCTCTCAACGTTTTAAGCGGACCTTCAATATCGTTTACTTTCCGGATGTAAACTTGTACGATTTCTACTCCCGAACGTTTCCCTAGATTACTTACAGGTATGGTTATCTGAGTAGTCTCATCCGATTTAATTCTAGCTTTACTGAGAGTAGCAGTGCCAATTTTAAATTTGGTATAGCTCAAGCCAAATCCAAATGGGAAAAGCGGATCAGACATGTAGCGGTAAGTACGGCCTTTCATTGAATAGTCTTCAAAGTCGCCCAATTGTTTGATATTCTTATAAAAAGTGATTGGTAATTTTCCGGACGGATTATAATCGCCAAAAAGCACATCGGCTACAGCCTGACCACCCGATTCGCCACCATACCAAGCCTGAAGAATTGCATCGCAACTTTCGGTTTCGGGCATTAAAGCAATCGCTGAACCCGAACAGTTTACAAACACCACCTTTTTACCAGCCTGCTTCAAAGCTTTTAAACAATTGCGTTGCACAGCAGGCAACTCAATGTCGGTGCGGTCGCCACCTTTGAAACCCGGATATGATACCGGCATTTCTTCACCTTCGAGCTGAGTGGAAAGGCCACCAACAAATACTACAACATCAATTCCCTGAAGCTTCTTTATCAGATTTGTATAATCTACAGCCAGCTCCTTACCAAAATCAAATTCAATATTGGCTTCCCAATTATTCAACTGAGCATACTGAATTTCAATTTTGTATTTCTTTCCTTGTTCTACTTTAAACGGAATACGCGACGGCAGTGTCCTCCAATTGTTATACTTTGCAATAGATTCTCCATTTACCAGCAGTTCAAAAAAGCCTGTAGCTCCACATCTAAAAACCAGTTCTTCAGTATAAGGCGCTATAAATTCTGTTTCATACAGACCTGAAAAGTTTTCGAGTTTTACACCCGTTGCAAATTCATGTTGCCCTGCTACTGTCAATTTAATCGGATTTGCAATTTGTTGGGTTGCAACCGCCTCTCCATCTCTATTTCTATTGTTCCAATAGGTGGCTTTCACGCCTTGTTTACCATTTATAGAGCATTTTAAGAAATAGCTTTCGGTAACTTTATCTTCAACCAAATCGCATCCTTTATCGTACACAATCTTATCAGTTGAAAGTTTGGACTTAATACCATCTAGCATGGTGATTGTCCTTACCGGAGTCCCATTATAATTTCCCCATAACATGGGTTTGTCATCGGCATTTGGCCCTATAACAGCAATCTTTTTTACTGACTTATTTAACGGAAGGATATCTCCTTTATTCTGAAGTAAAGTCATCGCCTGACGAGCCATATCCAAAGCGAGCTGGCGATGGTCATCGTTGTTTAAAACTGACACGGGGATTTTTGACCATGGTACAATTGCATCGTCATCCATCTCTCCCAAATCAAAACGACCAATCAATACGCGCATCAAATGCTTGTTTATCTCTTCTTCCCTGATAAGACCTTTCGACACAGCATCCGGTAATTTTTTAAACGGATAATTATCCCAAACGCACTCAACATCGGTTCCGGCTAGCACCGCTTTCGATGCAGCATGCACAGCATCGGAAGATACCTTGTGACTGGTAAAAAAATCAGTTACAGCCCCACAATCGGAAACAACCAGGTATTTGTATCCCCAATCATCGCGGAGAATCTGCTGTAACAACCGGTTGTTACCACAGCAAGGTTCATCATCCAACCGTTGATAAGCACACATTACTTCGCGCACATCGGCTTTCATAACCAGTGATTTGAATGCCGGCAGATAAGTTTCATTCAACTCACGGGGATTCACATTATTGATATTGAGAGTGTGACGGCTCCATTCAGGACCAGAATGCACGGCAAAATGTTTGGCACAAGCCAGTAGCTTGCGGTATTTGGCATCTGCCGGCCCTTGCAACCCTTTCACCACCGAAACACCCATGCGCGAAGTCAGATAAGGATCTTCTCCGTAGGTTTCCTGACCACGTCCCCAACGAGGATCGCGAAAAATATTGACATTGGGAGTCCAAACCGAAAGGCTCAGAAAACGCTTGTTTTCCTGCCCTTTCTGACAAGCCTCGTTGTATTTTGCCCGGGTTTCATCAGACACAGCATTGAAAATTTGATAAACAAGTGCATCATTGAATGAGGCGGCCATCCCAACAGGTTCAGGAAAAACAGTGACATTACCGTTATTGGCCAAGCCATGTAAGGCCTCACTCCACCAGTTGAACCGTTTGATGCCCAAGCGGGGAATCGGATCGGACTGGTCGCACATCAAGGTGGCTTTTTCCTCGAGCGTTAATCGCGAAATCAAATCTTTTGCCCGCTGTTCGGAGCTCAAATTAGGATTTTGATACGGAAGCTGCCCAAACGCCGCTGAGGAGCATAAAAATACTGTCGTAAAACAAAAAACTTGCTTAAACTTTTGAAAAAATATTGACTTCATATTTTAGAAATTATTGTTTAATTGGGTTCAAACTAGCAACAAAACCACCTCGCCCGAGTAATCTTACTTTTACCGTACTTGATTTATCAACTACCATGTATTGCGTAACGAGCTTCTTATCGTGTTCTCCATCTGCTATTAATAACATTTTGTATTTCACGTTATCTGGTAAAAAACTAAACGCCAAAGTTTTATTTTCGGGATATCTTTCGGCACTGATTCCGCCAATATACCATTCATTGCCTTTTTGACGAACGATTATAATGTCTTTCCCCGGATAACCGTCGAGTAATTTCGTATTATCCCAAGCATTGGGCACATTTTTCAAGAATGATTTAGCTGCATCGGGCAATTCGTAATAACCCTCGGGGCGGTCAGCCATATGTTGAATTCCCGACTCGAACACTACGCTAAGTGCCAGTTCATGTCCGTATGAGGTAGTGTGAGGAAATTGAGAATTGGTAAAGGTTACCGGCGTATAATCCATTGCACCAACTACATTACGGGTAAAAGGCAAAATGGTATTATGTTCCGGGGCTGTGGTGGTAAATTCAGGTCCATTGTTGTACCATTCGGCACCGCACACTCCTTCGTACGTCATTAGGTGTGGATAGGTACGAGCCCAACCACGGGGCACTAAACAACCATGAAAATAGACCATCATCTCAAACTTAGCTGCATCGTCCAAAATATCAAGGTAATATCGAATCATATCTTGTTTTTCGCTTTCGAAAAAATCAACTTTCACACCTGCAACACCCAACTTCTTAAGTTTTTCAAACTCTTCCACACGGTTTACATGGGTCAGCATCCGGTCTTTCGGGGTAGCAGAAACCCAAGTATGATCACCTCCTGAATTGTACCACATCAAGGGTTTTACTCCTAACGAATGAATATATTTTAATGCATCTTCCAATTTTCCTCCATTGCCCATTGCATCCCATTCCCAATCGAGCAAAGTGTAAGGCCAACCCATTTCAGCAGCCAGATCGGCAAATTCGCACACCGTTTTGTAATCTTTGGTCCCATGGTTGCTCGACCAGTAATTCCACGACGCAATGCCGGGTTTAATCCAATCGGTTTTAGTCACCACCGATGGAGGGCAAACATCGTCCACCAACGTAGACTCGACAATATCGGCAAGGCTTCCCACAATGATTACGCGCCATGGCGACTTCCACGGAAGAGTAATAGTTGGCTGCGATTCACCTTTTCCCCTTCCGTTCCATTGGTCGGGGAAAGCAATTTTATATTTTGATTTTTCAACAGCATTGGATAATTTTGATCCACAATAATTTCGGTCCAAATCGGCTTCATGAATCAAATACCAGCAATCTTTATCAGCCGTATTGAAAAGCGCAGGATAACCCCAGTCTTGTTGGGTTTTTCCATCTTTCATCGCGCTGTAAAGCCCTTCGTTGGCTGGATTGAATTTCTCCAACCAACGTTTTGTACTATCCGGTATGGAGTAGGAGGTAAATTCATCGGTCACAACAAATTTGCCGGTTTTTTCGGGAAATTCGTAACGGAATGCCACGCCATCGTTATAAGCCCTGATAATCAGGTTCAATTTAGCTTTTCCCTGATTTTCAAATGAAACTACCGTTTCATTTGCCGAATTACTGCACTGAGAACGTTTGCCATGCAAAGCTGTGTACTTTTCGGTTATCAATAATGGTTTTCCTGCTTTTATAAATTTCAGTTCTTTCGAAAAATCCTGATCAACGCGGGCAAGTCCTAAAGCAATTTGTGGAACAACTTCGCATGTTTTGTTGTCATTAGAATACCTGATTTTCAAATACCATTCACCTGCTTCGACACCTTTTGTATTGTAAAGTCCTATGTCTATTTTTTGATTTGGTGAAGTAACCGTAACTTTCTGTGAGAAAACGGAGAGTGAACTCATAAAAATAAGTCCTATGATTATTTTAGATTTCATTAGAAAATATGGTTTTGTTTTAGATTTAATTCAGGAATAAATTCAAATTATAGTACATCATTTCTCATATTCATGTCCAAGGCAATGTCTTTTATTGAAAACACAACAGGATTGAAGTACAAATCGACACTATTAATAGTTTTCTTTATAGCTGCCGATGGACTAGTAAATCTGTAATCCATGATTAATTTATCCATCGATCCTTAGTGTTGTTTCAAACATAAAAGTAGATATTGCGCTGGAGAACCTGTTTAGATTTGAGACATTAAATTTTTGATTATAGATAATAGATAGGCTCAGTATGAAATAATACTTAGAAAGATTCTGCACTGGTTATCGGGCATGTACATGGAGTTTGCACGAAGTATAATTTTATCTTACAATGAATTAAATCACGAACAAATGTATTTCGTTTCTTATTATATTCAACCTTGTGTTATCTTTTTATTACAAAATCAATAAAGTTAGACATAACAACAAAAATCCTCATTAGTTTATTGTTACAAAAATTCGTAGCATATTTCGCATACTTGCCAGACTCCCCAGTTCTTTTATAATATTCCATGTAAATTTCATCCTTACACGGTAAGGATGGATTTTGAGGCGATTGTTCGTAAGCCAGCATGGCTATTGCAACTAGTTATGTTTAAATAGCTTACATATCACAGGCCAATTTAAAACAAGAGTGTTATTAATTTTGAACCTTCTAATTCTTACTCTTATTTTGCCCAAGCAGCCCCTTCTGGTGTCCGTCGCCACTCGAAATAAGAATCCAATACTTCGAGAGATTTTGCACTAGGCACAGGACCTGTATGTGGAGTTTGTTTGAAATACATTAGTACTGGATTGGCATCACTGAAGGCAGGCCATTGAGGCAGGCCACTCCCATTAGGATTGCCATATTTAGCAAAGTTAGTCCAATAAGTGCTCATTGCATCCGAGATTTCAATATCACTTTTCGATGTTTGAGGATCGGCAGCATTGAGTTGATTGAACACATAAGCCACATCTTGACCATGTGGGGAACCATAACCAGCTCTGGAAGAACCTTCAGGATAATCGGAGTGCTGATCAAAATAGTAATAGAACACGTTAGATTTTCCTGTTTTAGACTGAAGCCTCGCCCAACTCCACGTTTGCCATCCAAATGCAGCATCACGCATTAAATCACGAGCTGTTTTCGGAACCGTATTCTCACCTGTAGGATAAGCTTTGATCAGTTCGTCGGCAAACTTGCCGTACCGCGTCTTAACGCCATTCATGTATTCTTCCGGTGTGCGTTCGTGCGAAAAACTTGCCCCCTCGTCGGAATTATAACCTATAAGAACAGGTATATCATTATATTTCCCTGCTTCATATAGTTTGTGCTGGTCATCGGGTATCACATATCCATCAACTATAGGCCAGGCGCCACCCATTCCAAATCCCGAAAGGATTTTATCTGCAGACAGTTTTCTAAGTTCGGAAATTGACGTCGCCTGGGTTTGTTGAACGTATTTTAGTCCTTCAACTTCAGCTTGCTGAAGTGTTTTCATATTTTCACCAGGATAGGTGGTAGGTCGTGTTGGTCCAAACGAACCTCCACTTTCCGAGATTGCTCCGCGAAATAATCCTTTGGCTAATGGCGAGGCACATAACATGCTTACTGAAATACCTCCTGCCGATTCTCCAAAAATAGTCACTTTTTTAGGGTCTCCGCCAAAAGCCGTAATATTTTTTTGTATCCACTCCAAACCGGCAATCTGATCGAGCAAGCCGTAATTTCCCGAGATATGATCAGGGCTTTCGGCGCTTAATTCAGGATGCGCCAAAAATCCCAGTTGCCCAACCCGATAAGCTATACTGACTAAAATGACGCCTTTTTTTGCAAGTTCTTCGCCATTATAAACGGGCTCGGAAGTAGATCCGAAACTGAATCCGCCTCCATAAATCCAAACAAGTACCGGAAGACGATCGTTAGACGATTTTGCAGGACTCCATACATTCAGATACAAACAATCTTCGCTTTTCCCCGAAAGTGGATTGCCGCCTTGCATTGGAGCGGGAGCAAATTTTATAGCTTGCTTTACCCCTTGCCATTGGACTGCTGGTTGTGGAGCTTTCCACCGAAGATTACCTACCGGAGGTGCAGCAAAAGGAATACCCTTGTACACGGTCAAACCGTTTTCAAACATTCCCTGTAACAATCCTTCTGCAACTTTTACCGGTGCAGGTTGCTGAGCAAAACAGATTCCGGAACAAAACACGATGACTATTGTTACTAAAAAAACTAATTTCTTCATATAAATTTTCTTTTAATGCAGCATTAACACAACTACCTGGCGATGATAATTGTATATGTTTTACCCTTTTCGGTAGGCAAATCATATAAATATGTCGATTTAAGATTGACTGGATTCAGTTTTACTGCAACTGAAATCAATGGATCCTTTATTCTTACCGCCTCAAAAAATGGATTGGTATTTTCACCAGATGCCGCTTGCAATTTTTGACCTCCCAATAAACATACTTCATTTGGAACGCGTATGCGGCAGTTTCCACCCAAATGCGATTTGATTGTAATTTTTTTTGCTTGATTTTTTTCCCAAACGATACTTACCTCAAACCCTCCATAGGCCTTCAAACCAGTGACACTTCCATTTTTCCAATCATCTGGCAATGCCGGCAAAATATCAATAGCTCCATCCTGACTTTGTAAAAGCATCTCAGTAATACCCGATGTGCAACCAAAATTACCATCAATTTGGAAGGGTGGGTGTGCATCAAAGAAGTTAGGATAAGTACCTCCCCCTCCACCAAAACCACCCTTGGCTGGATCAACCAACGTGAGCTGGTCTGAAATAAGTTTTCGGGCATGGTTTCCATCTAGCAAACGCGCCCAAAGGTTTACTTTCCAACCCATTGACCAACCAGTTGAAACATCACCTCGGTAAAGAAGCGACGTACGAGCCGCATCAAATAATTTTGGTGTATTAAAAGGAGATATTTGGTTGCTTGGAAATAAACCATACAAGTGCGATACATGTCTGTTCTGGTCTTTAGGATTATCCCAATCTTCCAACCATTCCTGTAATTGACCCAACCGACCTATTTGCATAGGAGGAAGACAATCCAATATTTTCTGCAAATTCGCCATCTCGGCTTCGTCCTTTTTCAGCAATTTGGCGGCTTTAATGGTTTTAGCAAATAAATCGAAAAGCAATTGATTATCAATTGTACAACCAGCCACCAAAGCACTGCTATGTCCGCTTGGAGTGTTTTCAGGCGAAACAGATGGACTCACTACCAACCATTTATGAATCGGCTCCTCGATTAAGAAATCCTGATAAAAATTACATGCCGATTTTAATACAGGATAAACCGATTCGAGATATTTCAAGTCTCCACTATACAGGTATTTTTCCCACAAATGTTGTGACAACCACGCACCACCCATTGGCCACTGACCCGCATCGGCAAAATCGACCACACCCGCGATACGCCATATATCGGTATTGTGATGAGCCACCCAACCGTTAGCACCGTACATCACTTTGGCTGTTTCTTTCCCCGATTCGGAAAGTTCTTTGATCATTTGTACTAAAGGTTCGTGCATTTCAGTCAGGTTACATTTTTCAGCAGGCCAATAGTTCATTTCGGTATTAATATTAATAGTGTATTTGCTATCCCAGGCTGGGTTGTTGTCATTATTCCAAATTCCCTGAAGGTTAGCCGGCTGACCTCCTGGTTGCGAAGAGCAAACAAGCAAATATCTCCCAAACTGGTAATACATCGAAATCAACTCCGGATCGTAACTTTTTGAGAAGTTTCGAATACGCTCATTTGTGGGTAACTGTGCTGCCGGAGAAGTCCCCAAATCAAAAGTCACACGCTTGAAATACTTCTGAAAAGCAACAATATTATCTTTCAAAAGCCTTGCATAGGGCTTCTTTTCAGCCGCGGCAAGGTATTTTGTACATTTCATGACTTCATTTGCCGTAAGTGTTTTATAGTCTACAAAGTTCGTAGCTATTGAAATAATAATCACCACCTCGTTGGCATTACTAACATTGATTTTGTTTGACTCAATCGAAGTTCTGCCACCAGTGTTAATGATTTTAGCACGTGTATCAAATTTCACTTGTCCAATAACTCCTTCGTGAGTACTGGAAAGACCTGTCATTTCAAGTGTATTCGTATCCAAAGCAGTCGACGATTTCTTTAATTGACTATCTAAATTAGCAGAGAAAGTAAGTTGACCCGGTTTATTTGCTGTTAATCTTACAACAATTACTTGATCAGGTTGCGAAACAAACACCTCTCTTTTATAAGTAACATTTCCCAATTTATAAGTTGTGGTTTGAATCGCATTTTCCAAGTCTAGTTCACGATAATAATTTGTAAATCCATCAGCACCTGGAAATGTTAAATTTAAATCGCCAATCACTTGAAATTTAGAACCATGTAGTTTTTTTGCTGTAAGATATTTATTAGAAAGTCTGTTCGCCAAACGATAATCTTCATGAAAAATAGCTTGACGAATAGAATCAAGTCCAATCAATCCATCTGGATTGTCATTTCGTGAAGGTCCGCCCGACCAAAAAGAACTTTCATTCAACTGGAGCTGTTCCTTTGCCGGATTTCCGAATACCATAGCTGCTATACGACCATTTCCCAGAGGGAGTGCTTCGTTCCAATTGCCAGCAGGTTTGTCATACCACATTTTAAGTTTGCCTCCCTGTTGCGCCCAAGAATTTGTCAAAGCTGAGAGAAAAAAAAACAAAGTCAATATCAATAATTTTAGCCTAATCATTCTGTTTCTATAAATTTTATTTTAGACCTACTCGAATTTTTTATAATTATCTAGCAATTTTTCGTAGTTTGAATTCGTTGCTCGATAATTTATTCTATTTAATAGTTTGTATAATCCTATATAACAAAACGTTGAATACAATATAGAATTTACAAACAACTCATCAAAAGAACAAGGATATTTTATAATTACTGAAAGACAGATAGAATGAAGGCGATCCATTTTGGATCGCCTCTTTCTGCATTTGACAAGAATCAGAACAAATTTATTCATCTTCTAACAAAATCAACTTGATGAATTTAACAATTATACTTCTGTCTATCAATACCTCTCTATTGAACCTTAAATAATTCCATAGCTACACCACGATTTCTCATTACAAGTGTATCTTTCGTTGCAATATTTATCCCTTTAGCAATATGATTTATCTGATAATTCAAATAAAGAACATCACGGTCAACATTACCCCAGCTATTCTTTTCTCCTTTCTTTACAAACGAGCCAGTACCTGTAGCTGTATAAACTGCTGGAGCAGCTGAAGATACAGTACAATTACCAGTATTCACATCGAAAGTCAGAATCAAGTTACAAGTATAACTAACTCCAGCAGCATCTTTCAACGTAACAGGAAACTGTAATCCTGTTAAAGCGGTAGTAGTTAAATAGCATAAATATTTTGCATTAGAAGATGCATCTGTAGCAGCATCATATGTTGTAACTTCTTTCGGGTGTCTAACAACCGTAGTATTCATCGCACCGGTTAGGTTGTCAACTCCTCTTCTAAGATAATATCCATGCCAAGTATTAATATACTTTAACGCATATAAAACATAATCCTTTGCTGCGATATCCCAACCTGCAGCATATAACTTTCTTGGGTGAGAACCAGAGACAAGACGTCTTCCTTGCAAAATAGAATCTGCATTTGTCACCTTAGTCATCAGTAACGGAATTACATAATTATTCGTCAGAGCTTTCGGGTCAGCAAAGAACTTATCTGTTAACAGAACTTCAACTCCACCAGAAATCTGACCTTTCTTAATAATAATCTGGTTAGAAGCCAATGTATAATAATCATGTGGCATAGCAGTAATAGGTACAGTTGGAGGTGTCGTTCCATTCATCAATGAGCTAACAAGTGAATAACCAGTACACATCGAGTCAGCTACAATAAAATCAATGGTCACGTCTTTTTTATTATCATAAACTCCTCCCATTGTAGCCATAATCTGGCATTTATGTTGATTATCCAAAGTATTATCATAAATATCTTCTCCCAAAGTAATAGTTCTTACCGGATACTGGTAAGAAAAATACACTGCAGAATGTGTATAATCAGGAAAAGAAATTGGATCATTTTTACATGCAGATAATGATACCAATATCAATAAAAACAAAATTAGTTTTTTCATATTTTTTTTAAATTACTGATTTTTTATTACCAACCATCATTTTGAATTAGGTTGCTCCATTTCAATGTTTCACCGTAAGGAATTGGACCATAAAACATATAGTTTTTATATAATCTATTCTCAACCACAACCGGATTGCTAACTACCTGATTAGGAGCTATACCACTTACGGTAATACCCAAAGCCGGTGCAGCCAATACAGAAATGTCAACTTTCCAACGTCGCAAATCCCAAAAACGGAATCCCTCAAAACACAACTCCAAACGGCGTTCATTTCGGATCAATTGCCTCATCTGCACTTGATCATTTTTGATTGATTCTAAATATGGATCTGAGCTTAAGCCTAATGCTCTTTTTCGAATAGCCTTAATTACATCATAAGCCGTAAAACCATAGCCTTTAGGATCAGACATTGGTCCCCAAGCTTCATTAGCAGCTTCAGCATAAATAAGATATATTTCGGTATAGCGAATACGCGGTTTATAATGTATCTGTGTATTTCTACTTGCTGGGTTATAATTCACGTCTTGTCTAAGTAACTTACGCATGTAATAACCTGTGCGAGTGGAAGTCTGAATTGCATTAACAGCATCATTACCCGATGCTATATTAATCACAGCCTGAGTAACACCAGCCTTACTGCCATTCACTACAATATAAGCTTGCAAGCGAGGATCTCTATTAGTGTATGGTTTTGTATTATCATACCCAGAGTTTGCATCTGATATCGGATATCCATTAGCCCCGGGGAAAGCATCTACCAAATTTTGAGTTGGATTAATACGTCCACTTCCAAATAAACTAGGTGGAAAATTATTTCCTTCTAAAGTATTATCAGTACTTGTTCCTGCTCTCCATAATGACTCAGGTGAATTGGCTCCATTAGTTAAACCTGAGATCTCTGCGGCATTAGCATACCATGTCAATCCTGTGGCAGGAAGCCCGGCAATTCCCCCTTTCAAAGTTATAATATCTCCCGCAGGTATAGCTGCATCCTCCCATTTACCATTAGAACCATTGGCGGTACCGTTGGCAAAAGCTGGACTTGCCGCCAACAAGGCCACTTGTGCACGAATCGCTTTTGTGATACGACCACTCATACGCCCTATAAATTTCACTCCAAATACACGATTATATTTTGAAATGTCTGTTATTCCTGCAGCCGTATATTTTGATGGAATTCCAGCACTGCTGACAACATCAACATAGTCCACAGGGAGAAGAGATTTTGCACTATCCATGTCCTGATAAATTTGCGCTACACATGTATTAAAATCAGCTCGTGGAAGATTGAAATTACTTGTTACTGTTTGTTCTGTTAAGAAAATTGGTATTCCAAGTAGTTTTCCGTTTACCCAACCGGCATGTGCTTGTAACAAATGGTACATTAAAAGAGCGCGCAGACTATATGCTTCTCCTCTCAACCTATCCCTAAACATTGTATTAGTTTGATTATCATCTGCAAATGTAATTTTATTTACTTCTGTAATAAACATATTCATATATTGGATACCACTAAAACAAGAAGACCACTGATCTACAGCATTAACATTTGAAGTCCATTGACCCGTTGCCATTTTCAAATAACTATTTGTATTATCATTAGTTACAGCATCATCTGTTGCCACATCATTGAACGACCAGTTAGTCGTTGGGATTCTCGCATATCCATTTGTAAGAAGACCCTGTCCAAAATTTGGATCACTATAAATATTATTCTTGCCACGGTTATTCTCTGAAGCAGGATCAAAGATATCGTTACAACTGGCAAAAAAGACAGCGAGAATTAAGATTATAAATATATTTCTATTCATTGTCATTTTTTTTAATTCTAAGTTATATCATTAAAAAGTTGCTTTTACACCTACACTGTAATATCTTGTCTGAGGTGCGCTGCCGATATTGGTTTCCATAAACTCTTTTTCCTTTGAAATAAGCAACAAATCATTTCCGTTAATATAAAGGCCCAATCCGCTAATAAATGATTTAGCTAATAGTTTTTGGGGAATATCATAAGAAAGCTGTATTTTAGCCAGATTAATTCTATTATTCTTATATAACCAGAAATCTGAATTTCGGAAATTGTTATCTCCACTGGTTGTAGTCAAACTTGGATAAGTAGCAGTCGTTGCTGTTGCTGGCGTCCACCTATTGAGCATAACTTCCGAATACTTCGCAGTATTTCCTGCTGTAGCCCAATAATATGAACTGTTCTTAAATCCATAAGAACCGGTTCCACTGTTAGCAAGCACAAAAAGAGTAAAATTATTCCATTTGGTAGTTACATTAAGAGCCAGTGTCAGTGGAGAACCGTAATTACCACCACGGCCCAGATAAACTTCGTCTTTACTGTCAATAACACCATCACCGTTTACATCAATATATTTAATATAGCCAGGTTTTACCTGACCAAAACTTGAAGTTGGATGATCTTTTGTTCCATTAATAGCAGCTATATCGGCTGCACTATAAAATCCATTACTCTTCAATCCAAAAAGAGCATCCATTGGCTTGCCTTGACGATTTTGATATGCATATTGATAACTCTCACTACGAGTTAAAGCTGTGGTCTCATAGTAGGTTGCTACCATTCCTATACATAAATCTACTTTTTGCACTCGTTTGTTAAACGCCACACCTAAATCAAATCCAGTACGCTTATCGGCATTGTAATTGACATATGGTATAAAAGAAGTGTTGGACGGATTTGTAACCGACATATAACTAGCAAATAGATTCGAATTTTGAACTGGAATACCATCCAGAATGTTATAAAAATAAGAACCATTGACTTGAATAGCCCTATTAAAAAGAGAAGCTTCCAATCCAACACTGATTTCTTTTCTCTTTTCAAATCCTAAATTCAAATTTTCTCCACGTGTAACATCTGTTGTCCTAATTTGTCGATTTTCTTGCCATGAAAAATAAGCACCATTAGAATTAGAATAAACACTTTGATACAAATAATACCCACTTCCAGAAACTGCAGTACCATTAGATGTTGTATAAAAATCTACATCTGTATTCAATATCCCGGCAGAAGCAGTTAATTTCAAATCATTAACAATATCTGATTTCGATAAAAAATCTTCATTACTAATTCTCCAACCTAATGAAACTGTTGGAGAAAAAGCATCGCGAAGCCCTGGCGCCATTTTCGCTGAATGAACTACGTTTCCTGTGAAATCAACATAATATTTATGCATATAATTATAGCTAGCCTGAAGTCCTAAGTTTGCATTAGCCGCTGTAGCATGGTACGCTCCTGATTCAATCGATCTATAGGCATGACCAAGTAATATTGCAGACACATTATGAGACTTATTAAAAGTATTATTGTATTTAAAGGCACCAGAGAAGAACATCGTTTGCAAAGTATATGAATTTTGAATGCTTTGTGAATTGGAAGCATTATCGGTCCCATATTTAGTCAAAGATTTAATCGAATCATTGCTCCACGTAGGTGCATAAACAGAATAAGCATTTTCTCCAATAGTCTGCTGATAACTAGTATTATAATCAACACCAAACTGAGTGTCGAACGACAATCCTTTCAACACAGAAGCTAAGTTAAAATTCAACGAAGCATCAAATTGATATTTACGCGTTGTAGCCTTATTATAACCTCTGGAATATATATCTGCGAAAGGATTAGTTAGTTGAGTAGAACTCCCTCCGAATAAATTACTTCCTCCAATCAAAAAACTACTATTCTTAACATAACTCATCGAGTTTGCATCTGCTCCCAGTAAATAACCTATAGGAATCAATGGTGAGATCTGATTAGGCCGAAGAGTTGCAGCCATTGCCCAATAGCTATTGCTAGAAGTAGTACCTGTATTCACAGTATTATTATCATAAAGAGTGATGCTTGAATTGATTTTACTTGTAATCATATTACTCAATTTAAGATCAAGATTGGTTCTTACATTAAAACGATTTTCCCCTTCTTTTTTTCCATTTCCAAAATTCAACAATGAATTGGTATTGTAATATCCAATATTTACATAGAAACGTGATCTATCATTACCTCCTGAATATTCTGTTGTTACATCTGTACGATTAGAAAATTTCTTAAGATAATTAGAAGAATAAAAATCAACATTTGGGTAACGATACGGATTTGTACCAGTTTTTGAACCTGCAATATCAGCATCGCTGTATATGGGAGCCTTACCATCGTTTACTGAAGCCTCATTGTATAAGGTCATATAATCAGACGAACTTAAATATTTTGGATAACTTTTAGGAACAAATATCCCTGTGTTAACCCTAACTTTAAATTTGTTCTCATTTGCCACCCCTCTTTTTGTCGTAATAGAAACCACGCCTCTTGCTGCACGACTTCCATACAAAGCAACAGCAGCAGCACTTTTCAGCACTGTTATCGTTTCTATTTCTGATGGAACAACATTATACTGATCACGAGGAACTCCATCTACTAAAACCAATTTGTCACTCTGTCCCCAAATATTATTACTATACCCGGGAATAAAACTCGATAGATTATCCAAGCTTCCATTATAATAATTATTTTCCAATAGATCAGCCACATTCAACCTTGAAACTCCTCCGAGCAAATCAGCTTTTTTTACACTATTGAAGGCTACTTGCACTAAATCAGATTTATTCGATTTGAGTGTTATCGTTTTAAATGCAGCGTTAGCTGCAACTCTATAAGTTTCATATCCAACTGCCTTTACTGACAATAAACTATTGGCAGGAACAGCTATAGAAAACTCGCCAAGCTCATTAACTATTGCACTAGTGCGATCTTTATCATTCGTGATTACGGCTCCAGATACATGATTTCCTTGTGCATCCAGTACAATTGCAGTCACATCTATCTTGTTATCTTGCGCTCTCATCTTCTGTGGAGAAAGAGTAAGAATCACGCAAACAAAGAATACTATATTAACATATCTCATCGTTGTATATTATTTTCAATTATATATTTTCAATTACCAACCTGGATTTTGACCAAATCCCAGATACAAATTTATGTCGGCCTGTTTGAATGGCAACCAATAATGCTTTTCTGAGAAATTGCGTTGAAAAACAGTATATTCCTTTAAATTGAGAATTTTATTATTCTCTGGGTGAACCTTATCCACAAAATTGTTTACTGGTTTTGTTGGATCTGGGTCAGGTACTGCACGATCAAATTTGATTCCGGTTTTAATAGTATAGGGAGCTTTAGTCAATAAATGCCAGCGACGCAAGTCATTAAAACGATACCCCTCATATGCTAATTCTACTGCACGCTCACGTCTCACTTCCGACATAAAGCTTTCAACAGAACCTAAATACTTATCATTAACACCTAATACACCTGCTCGAGTACGAATTTTATTAATAGTATAAAGCGCATTCTGATTGAAAGATTGACTGGTATGATAAATATCTCCATACCCCATAGCAATAGCTTCCGAATACATTAAATAAACATCCGCTAAACGTAACCAAGCAGGAGAGATAACTATATTATTCTGAGCATTATCATATTTATTAACTCCGAGAGGATTAAACTTCATCAGCAAATAGCCTGTATTACTGCCCTTTTGTGGGTCAGTGTAATTTCCACCGGTATAAAGATTTGCATATTGATATAACTTGGCAGCAGCTGTACTGGTATTTTTCACCTGTAACTGTGTATCAATACCAAAATTCACATAAAAACGAGGATCTCTGTTTTTCCAGGGGTAATTTGTGTCATAACCAGAAGTAGGATCAGCAAGATCAGCTTTGTTTTGATCATTAATAGGCAAACCATTAGCCATGCCAAAATAACTTACATAATTTGCACATGGGTAAGACGACCAGCTTCGATCCCACAAAACACTTCCTGCACACAAATACTCTACGTGTGTTGAAAAACCAGTTGAATAGACCGGACTCCTAAAAATTGCTTCAGTAGAACCTGGCATTTTTCCGTTCTGACCATTGGTCATATACAAATCAGAATAATGTGCGAAATCAACTAATTGATACTGGCATGTTCCAGCTCCTTGTTCAGAAGCTTGCAATAAAGTTCCTAAAGCTTCCGCAGCTTTTTTACAGTACTCCTGATTATATTCTTCTTTTCCTCCTGAAGCCATATTCATCAATGGGCTCCCTGCATACAAATAATTTTTCCCTAAATAAGCTAAAGCCATCCATTTATTAATACGTAATAAATTTTTTCCTAGAGTAGTTTGACCAGCCACAGTTTTATCCCAGTCGCCTGGCAATATGTCGGCAGCCTTCTTGAAGTCTAAAGCAATTGAGTCCGCCAATGCTTGATAAGTCAAACGCGGCAATGTCAACTTCTGGTCGGCAGGAAGCACCTTACTAATATATGGCAGTCCACCCCAGTACGTCATCAACTCAAAATGAAACCAAGCCCTAAAGAAATATAACTGACCTGCAATCAAGTTCTTTTCTTCTTCGGTGCCTTGCATTTTAGATAAATTTTGAAGACCTAGATTTGCTTTTCGGATTCCATACCAACAGCCAGGCCACAATCCTTTTCGTCGAGCATTATTATCTGTAGCAAAACCATTATTATCATCACCTGGCATAAACCAAGAATAACCATAGCCTGTATTAGTCCAAGCCAGAAAATCGCCAATATCTATTTTCCAGTTAAGAGCACCTTGAGTAGTTGCATTTAGCTGCCATATTTCATCTTCACCAAAGTTAAAGAAGTTATTGTTATTCTGATTTGCAAAATTTGGAATACAATTATATAGCTCTTCCGTAAAACCCTGAAAATTAGTAAAGTTTTTATAATTATCTTCTGAATTAAAAGATGAATTTGGTGTTTTACTTAAATAGTCAGAACATGATGTCGCTCCTACTATCAAGAAATATAAAACACAATACAATATCATTTTCTTATATTTTTCCATTTTGTTATAAATTTACAACGTTACCTTTAAACCTAAATTAAAACGTTTCATATTAGGATAGCTATTTCCATTATAATTATTAACTTCACGATCATCTGGTGTCTTAGTCCATAGAAAGAGATTATTTCCATTTAGAAAGATGCGTACAGATTGAAGTCCTATAGATTTCACGGCTTTTGAATCAAAAGTATATGAAACTTCTGCATTTTTTAAACGGATATAAGACCCATCATACATATAACGAGTACCCCAAGATGCATCATTCAAACTAGTATTATTTACACGAGGATTTGGAGAATCTGCAGTTTTATTATTTTTAGACCAATAACTTCCTTCTTGATATGCAACATCCATATAATTCAAACCAAAGCTAGTAACTCCAACATAACGACTCACATTATTCACACCATAAAATTGAATAAAAGCACTAAACCCTTTCCAATCAACCCCAATAGTCGTGTTATATGTATTTTGAGGGTTAGTAGGGTAACCATAAGGAGCCTTGTCTGTGGTAGAATTGATTACGCCATCAGCATTGAAGTCAACAATTCTGTAATTACCAGGGATTTTGGCATCAGAAACATCAAAAGCAGTACTTCCATACAACTCATCCCATGTATTGTAATAACCATGACTTATTGTAGAAGTAACCTGATTGTTTGAAAATCCGGCCTTTTTTAGATAAGCCGCAAGCAGTGCGGGGTCATCCTTATTAATTACTTTATCAACGGCGTGAGTCATGTTTACATTGGCCCATAAACGTACGTTTTTAGAAAGCATTTTACTAAAACGGAGTTCCAATTCATAACCATGAACCGATGCTTCACCAACATTAGCAGAAGGAGCCGAGAATCCTAAATATGGTGGAATTGCCCTCGAACTTCCAGCCATAATAATATTTGTACGATGATCGTTAAAAAAATCAACATTACCTGCGATAAGATTATTAAAGAATGAAAAATCTGCACCTATATTCTTTTTAGTTACTTTTTCCCAGCCTATATTAGAGTTTCCTATCTGAGTTTGTGTATGCCATTGATAAGGACTTAATTCATTATTATTTGCGTTATAGGTACCAGTCAATTCAGATTGTGTTGTACCATTTGTCCATTGATCCATATATAACCAACGGGCACTAGTCGTACCATCATCCCCTATTTGTCCATAAGAAGTTCTTAGCTTCAGCATATCTAGGAATGTAAGGCTTTTCATAAATTTTTCTTCACTAAGCATCCAACCCAATGCTCCCGAAGAGAAGAAACCAAAACGATTCGCAGGGGCAAATTTGTCAGACCCATTATAAGCTCCATTCATTTCTAGAAAATATTTTTCTTTAAAATTATATGTGCCACGAAAAACCCAATCTTCCCTATATGACGTAAGATTATTGCTAATAGCATATTCATTCCGTTGAACATTACCCATAGCAGTTACATTATGATCGCCAAAACGAGCTCCATAAAGTATTTGAGCTTGATAATTAGCATTACGAGCTGTTTGTGAATTATCCAGCGAACCACCTTGAGCTGTCCAAAGTATACTCTGATAATAGTCAAAGTTAGTCGTTGCATCATTCGTATTCATCACGGTTACAGCACCTGTAAGGGGGTCAATGTATTTTTGTTGATAATTATTACCAGCATCATTTATACCTCTGGTATTGTTATTATAGCCTGTAGAAGCTGTTTCTTGAAAGGTATTATCCAAAGAAATTGTAATTTTTGCAGAAAGCCCTTTAAGAAACATCCCTAAATCTTGATTCAAAGCAAAATCAGTAGTCAAACGAGTAGTTGCTACCTGTTGATATCCACTCATTGACATCGCTGCAAGTGAATTTGGGGCATTTACCTGAGATGCTGGTAAGTACCCCCAAGATCCGTCTGAATATCTTGGATAGTATACATCAGCAGGCAAACCATATGCACCAGCCCATAAATAACCTTCAGAGGATGTAGTATAAGGCGATTTTTTCGAACCATATGAACCGAAAAGATTGACTTTAAATTTAGTCGATTTTGTTATATCAAAGTCCAAGTTAGCTCTAGTGTTTACTCTATCATATGCATATCCTGAGGAATATCCTCTGCCATTAGGCGTTATATTTACAATATCTCCTTCGTGTTGATAGTCCATGGCTGCAAAATATTTCACATTCTTAGTCCCACCAGTTACGTTTACATTCGCATTATAAGACATTGCAAAATCCTTGAACATAATTTTTTGCCAATCAATATTTGGGTAGCGCTCTCTTTGATCCTGAGTAGTTTGATTCCGATACATGGCAATAAACGATTGTGGCCTGATATAACTCCAACCGTTCGGCACTGAATTTAATTCATACTCTACAATCCTATTTTTGATTTCGAGTGCATCGTAAGCGTCATATTTTCCTGGAAGTTTTGATGGGTTCTTCATTGTTGAACTAAATCCTACTTCAATTTTTGCTTTACCTTCAGCACCTCGCTTTGTATTAATAAGAATTACACCATTGGCACCTCTAACACCGTAGACTGCTGTAGCAGATGCATCCTTCAACACCGAAATAGTTTCAACAGAATTGATATCCACACTACTCATTGCACGCTCAATACCATCAACAAGAACAAGAGGATTACTATTGTTCCATGAACTTATTCCTCGAATGATAATTTGAGGATCTTCTTCTCCTGGTTTACTTGATGATTGAAGTGTTGTTACACCTGGCAAATTTCCGGTAAGAGCAGCGCCAACACTGGAAACTCCTCCTGCTCTTTCAAGAACTTTACCCGTAGTTTGGGCAATAGAACCCACTACACTTGCTTTTTTTTGTTGTCCAAAACCAACAATCACAACTTCACCCATTTGTGTGCTGTTATCCTTCATTACAACTGTAACTGAAGCCTTTCCTTTAATATTTACTTCTTGAGTTTCATACCCTATATAGGATATCATAATTACTTGTCTATCTTCAGGCATATTCAAAGAAAATTGTCCATTGGCATTAGTTAATGCGCCAGAGATATTCAAACCTTTAATTTTAACTGTTGCACCTATCAAAGGTTCACCTTTTTCGTCTACAATTCGACCCTTTATAATGGGCATATTCTGAGCTACTATTGCTGAGCTCCAGGCAAGCATTAACATAAGTAAAAATTTGATCAGAACTGATTTTCTTATTGTGGTCTTAAGAAATTCGGCTGATTGAATTTTATAAAAATTATTCATTGCATTTCTTTATTAGTTAATTTGGAATAATTGATTAAAACATTTCCCATTAACAAGTAGATTACAAAAATCGATTTGTTAAATAG
>Ga0318567_10000062_pt1 | contig 48427 bp, 27 predicted proteins | sample GRESIP088b5f20_FD_203691 | JGI IMG/M metagenome (GOLD analysis project Ga0318567, IMG submission 203691) | Tropical soil microbial communities from Luquillo Experimental Forest, Puerto Rico - GRE.SIPMG.088b5f20 | ecosystem: Environmental > Terrestrial > Soil > Tropical forest > Bulk soil...
GAATAATAACTTTTTGTTTTTTTATGTAATTAAAAAACAGGATAATACAGACAGGTAATAATGCACTGTTTATAATATAATTACAAAATTAGACAGACTTTAAATGATCTGATTAATGTTTTTTATCCAGACAATAACCCCATTTTAACCCATTAATTAATCACGGAAATTGATATTTGATGAAAATTTCAATAGTGATACTGGGCATAATTCAAATCTATCGCACTAATTGTGTGTCTAATCAATTTATTCTGTAGTATTTAACCTTGATTTTTTATGAGTGGGGATTAGAAATTATTTCTCGTTAAAAAGAAAAGGCCACGTCATCTACATTAACAATGCTTAAATTAAAAATAATCCTTAAATTTTAAAAACAATTATTTTACGTATGAAACAAACAAAGATTTTTCGGACTTTTTTGCTCGCGGCCTTCGGGGGAGCTTTAATGCTTATGTTCAATTCCTGCAACAAAGATGATCCTTCTGGAAAGGACTTAGGTACAGTAAGCGGTATTGTTACCGATGAATTAGGAATGCCAATATCAAACGTCAAAGTCGTAATATCGGGAGTCGATGGTTCAGTAATGAGTGCTTCTGATGGTAAATATGTAGTGGAAAAAGTGTCAATTGAATCGCATAGTATTGTTTTTTCTAAAGATGGTTACAAAACAACCAGCGCTACAGTTACCGCCACTAAATTTAATACTAATAAGCAGGCAACTGTGAATGTCTCATTAGTGGAAGCACCTGCAAAAATTACTGGAACTGTGGTTGATGCCAGAAATGGTAATGCTCCTCTTGCTGGGGTAACTGTGAGTGTTAGTGCTTTCGAAACTACAGTAACTGGATCTGATGGTAAGTATGAGATCAAAAACCTGCCAATTAGTGATTATAAAGTGACGTTTAGCAAAACAGATTACGCTACAATAACCAAGACAGTAAATAAAGACAACTTTGCCAACAATGTGGTTACATTAGACGCAAGGATGGGTGGTGTTGAACTCTTGCCAGGCTTAATCGTTGAGGATTTGCAAAAAGCCGACAAATGGTATTATAATGAATATCGCGGTGGACGTAACGGAGATTCTTATCCTCATTGGGATTGGTCAACTGATTATATGTGTGCCCTTGATTTGAGAGGTGCCTGGGATGAGCAAAATGAAGGTACTACGCTTCAAATCAGAAATAATGGAGCAGAACAAAGTAATCCTGCCGATCTTGATCATTTCGATTCATTTATTTATGGAAGTAAAAAAATTACTGCAGATAATAAGATACTCTCGTTAAGACTTCGTACTCATGATTCTGATGCTGCCTCTCCTGCTTATTTTGGCGTTCAAGTGATAGACCTTTCAGCTTCTACTCCGGCAGCTGTAAAAATAGGAGAGACAAAAACATATGGATCACCGGATTATACCGATTTTGATTTTGATCTAAGTGCATACGTAGGTAAAGAAGTGATTGTTGCTATTGGGATCTACCGCAAAGAAACAGGAAATTATTGGAAACAGCTTGTTCTTCGTGCGATCCGTTTTGCCGACAGAAAAGTAGAGGGTTGGAACTGGCTGCCTGGTACAGAGGCTATAGCCAACTGGAAACTAACACAGGAAATGGTACGCTCTACTATGGTACAAACAAAGAAAACCTTTACTGGTATAAGCCCGGTTAGCGGAAACCGTGATAACTATAAAGATGCATACCGTTCGTGGAGAACAGTGAATCATGTACTAGCTGAATGGTCATTTGTTCCTCTTTATAAAGACCCGGAAGTCTTCCCATCGGAAGGTTACCTGATTAAGACCCGCGGTAATACAGCCGTTGATACTCAAACACCAGAATCTTATTTATATGCCAAGTTTGCTATTGCTTCAGGAAGCAATAAATTGACATTAAAAACAAGAACCTTTGGTAGCAATTACACTTTCTTTAAAATTACTGCAATAAAAGAAGATGGTACGGTTACGCACATTGCTCCGTCTTCTAATACTGCTCAGGAAGCTTTGGCAGCTGCCAACGGTTGTTGGAAATTTAAACATAACAGCGGGGGTGCTGATAATCCGGATGGATATGCTTCTTTCGTATATGATTTATCGCAATTTAACGGCAGTAATGTTGTCATAGCGCTTGGGGTATATAAGGGAGAAACAAATACAGACGAAAATAAACTCGTTATTTATAGCTTAAATATAAATTAGAAAGAGGTCTTCATAATTATGTTTATCCGTTACGTTGAAAAACTATGTAACGGATAAACTAATAACCCACTAAAAAATGAAAAAAATAATTTTTACTATTCTGTGCTCTTTACTTGTACTTACTGCTTGTGGTAAAAATGCCGATTCGGATGATGGCGGCGGAAATAACACTGAGACTCCTGCAAAACAAAATCTCTTACGTGCAATCCAGATTATGGATAATGCTGTAAATTGCTATTTTACAGGGGATGGTATGGCCATGGCTAGATACTACAATCCTTACACTGGTGTACGTTCTGATGAAAAAGGAAGTATCTGGATGTACACAAGTTCGATTGAAGCCGTGAATGCAATATTACACGCTCTTCAGGTACAAAAAGATCATGGAGATACCGAACTTTACGATTTGCATTTCGGTCGATACACTCAATTGCTCAATAAACTTTATGAAAATGCCGCTTACTACAAAGGAACTTTTACACTGACATCCTATACGCAAACCAAGAAATGGTCGGTGTACGGGGTTGATAGAGGCGGCTCTAAAGGATTAGCATTTGTGGAGGGAATCCATAATGTGTACGACGATCAGCAATGGCTGGTAAGAGAATTGCTTGGAGCATACAAATTGACTAAAAATGACACTTACCTGGCAGAAGCAGAATATCTTACCGATTATGTGCTCGATGGTTGGGATTGTGTTCCTGATGCCAATGGGAAAGAATATGGAGGTATTACATGGGGGCCTGGATATGTAACAAAACATTCATGCAGTAATGGTCCTATGGTGAGCCCTTTGGTTTGGTTATCAGAACTATATAAAGATAAGGATGACCAGATAACATATCGCTATATCGGTACCGATGGCAGTCGCATAACTACGAGTATGAAGAAAAGCGACTATTATCTGAAATTTGCAAAAGCTGTATACGATTGGCAGAAGAATAATTTAATGCGTTCAGATGGAGTGTATTATGATATGATGGGCGGTTGCGATCCTGTCTGCGATGTAATCTACGAAACAGTGAACGGAGTGCAATACCGTAAACATGTCGATTTGCGCGATAAAGTCGGGACAGCCTATTCTTACAATACCGGTACGATGCTTTCCGGAGCTGCCGACCTTTATCGGGCAACAGGTATAAGTACATATTTGGACGATGCTTCTAAGTTGACAAAAGCTAGTTTTGGCTATTTTGCTAAGAAAGATGCTACGGTAAGTGGATATTATACTTACGACCTAAGTGGTTTCAATAATTGGTTCAATGGAGTATTGATGCGTGGGTATGTAGATGTGTATCCAATATTTAAAAATGCATCAGTGTGTATCGGTAGTTTTCAACAAAATCTTGACTATGGATATGATAAATTCCTTTACAAAGGATTCTTGCCTACCAACTTATTGCTTGGCTGGAGTCACGATAACAATAATAACAGCATGGAAGGAATGTTCACATTTACTTTTGCTGCAGAATATGCAACATTAGCACGCTATGAGATTGAGAAGTAAAATTAACTTTAATTTATATCAGTATGACAAAAACACAAAATGTAAAAGAAATGCAACATCTGTATTTTAAGAAATTATTGTTGTTGCTTGTGTTCGTTTTTCCGTTGTCTTTATGGGCACAAAATAAAGTAGTAACGGGAAAAATAACAGACAGTAACAATGAACCTGTAATAGGGGCGAGTGTAATAATAAAGAACTTAAAGGCAGGCACTGTTACTAATGGTGATGGAAAATACACCATTAAAGCGCCGGAAAATGCGACCTTAGTATTTAAGTATATCGGTCTTAATACAAAAGAAGAAAAAGTAGGCAATCGTTCTGAAATTAATGTAGTAATGGATGAAGTAAAAAACATTGCTCTTGACGAATTGGTTGTGGTGGGTTACGGTACGCAGAAAAAAGTAACTTTAACCGGATCAGTAGCTGGAGTTAAAGGCTCAGATATGATTAAAACAAAAAATGAAAATCCGCAAAATATGCTTACCGGTAAAATTGCGGGAGTGCGTGTTTGGCAAAAAAGTGCTGAACCGGGATCATTTAATGCTAATTTCGATATTCGTGGTATGGGTGCTCCACTCATTGTTATTGATGGAATTCCGCGTGAAACCAGCGATTTTCAACGTCTGAATTCAGACGATATTGAAGATATATCGGTATTGAAAGATGCTTCTGCTGCAATCTATGGAGTGCGTGCCGGAAATGGAGTAGTGCTTGTAACTACAAAGAAAGGGACAAAAGATGGAAAAACGAAGGTTACATACAACGGCTCCTACACGTTGCAACAACCATCAAAGATGCCTGAATTGGCAGATGCTTTTCAAACGATGACGTTGTACAACGAAAGGTCAATGAATAATATTAATGGAGGTAGTTTGATTTATAAAGATGCTGATTTTGAGGCTTTCCGTAATGGATCTCGTCGTACTACAGACTGGAACTCACTCATATTCTCTAATATTTCACCTCAGACTCAACATGATGTCAGCATTTCGGGAGGAACTGATAAAACTCAGTATTATATAGGTATAGGATCGCTTTACCAAGAAGGTTTTTTCAAATCAGGAGATTTGAACTACAATAAAACAAACTTACGGAGTAATATCACCAGTAAAATAGCTAATGGGTTAACAGTCGATTTGAATTTAAGCGGCGTGCTCGATGAGCAACATAACCCATATTCTACTTCTAGTGACATTATTCGTAATTATTGGCGACAAGGCGTATTATTTCCAGCTTATGCTGATAAAGCAAACACCATGTTGAACTATGACGGATTAGATCTTGAAGAAAATACCGTGGCTAAAATGACTTCAGATATTTCTGGATACCGGAAATATGGTCAAAAAAGCTTTCAGTCATCAGCAGCATTAAACTACGACTTTGGAACAGTACTGCCTGCGTTAAAAGGATTGTCTGCTAAACTATTATACAGTTTTGATTATCGAATGAATGATAATACTATTTTCCGTAAAGAGTATTACCAATACGCTTATAATGAAAGCACTGACTCATACACTAAAAAACTATACAATGCAAGTTCACCCAGCCAGTTGCGTCGCGAATTCTACGATCAAAAACAAACCCTTGGTCAGTTTTTATTGAATTACAACCGCACTTTTGGTAATCATACATTTAGTGGAGTATATGGTTTTGAAACTCAAAAGAATCTTCGCGACAATTTTTATGCACAACGTAACCTGGCATTTGCCACTGACTATCTTTTTGCAGGAGTAGCCACTGATCAGATTGGTGCTATGTCTTCTTCTAATAATGACCTTCGCGAAATTGCATATTCAGCTATGATTGGACGGTTGAATTATGCGTATGGAAGCCGGTATATTGCCGAGGCACAATTCCGTTACGATGGAAGTTCATATTTTGCTAAAAATCATCAATGGGGATTCTTTCCATCCGCTTCATTAGGATGGCGTATTTCTGAAGAACCTTTATTCAAATCAATTGAAGCACTTTCGTTTGTCAACCAATTGAAATTACGTGCTAGTTATGGAGAATTAGGAAACGATGAATCAGCAGCATACGGTTGGGTTTCAGGCTATGATTATCCATCTACAAGTGGAAATGCTGAAAAAGGTTATTATAACCAATATGCACCGGGATATATGTTCGGAGGTAATTTTGTGTACGGGGCAACTCCAAGAGCACTTTCTTATGAAGCTGCAACGTGGGCCCGCTCTCGCACTTTCGACATAGGGGTAGATTTTGAAGCTTGGAACGGTTTGTTCGGATGTTCATTCGACTATTTTGATCGTCATCGTGACCAATTGCTTGCCAGACCAAGAGGAGACTTGCCTACAGTAGTAGGAGCTGATGCCCCCCAAGAAAACTTAAACAGCGATCGTCATTTTGGAATTGACCTGGAACTTTCACATCGAAATAAAATTGGAAACTTCCAGTACCGTGTTAAAGCAATTGGTACCATTACCCGTCAAAAATGGTTGGTTGATGTTGAAAAAAATCCATCTGGCAACTCGTACGATAAATGGCGTAATGACAACACGAATTATCGTTATCAGGGAATACAATTTGGGTATGAAAGTGCCGGACGTTATACCAGTTGGGATGATATAAGATCATATCAGATTTATAAAGAAAAAGATGTGTTGCCTGGCGACTATAAATACAAGGATTGGAATGGTGACGGCGAAATAAATAGTTTAGATGAACATCCTTACGCCTATGATCAAACTCCTTGGGTGAATTATAGCTTAAGCTTCGACTGTTCATACAAACATTTTGATTTGAATATCTTGTTCCAAGGATCGGCATTAGGTTCAATGGAATACAAAGAACCTCTTTATTCAATATGGGGTAGCAACGGAGGAGGAACACTCACACAATACCTCGATCGTTGGCATCCGATGGATCCTACTGCTAATCCATATGATCCAAGTACGAAATGGGTAAGTGGATATTATGGTTATACAGGTCGCTATCCGATGAGTAATTCGGAATTTAATCGTGTAAGTACAGCTTACTTACGTCTTAAGAGCATCGAATTAGGTTATACTTTGCCCAAAATAAAAGCTCTTTCATCGTCGAGCTTACGGATATTTGCAAATGCATATAATTTATTTACTCTGACGGGAGTTAAATTTGTTGATCCTGAACATCCGGATGATGATTTGGGTAGATTGTATCCTCTTAATAAAACATATACAGTGGGGATGTCTCTATCGTTTTAATACAAACACTAAATAGATATGAATATGATACATATGAAAAAAATATTTATACTGCCAATTATCGGCTTACTCCTTTTCTCGGCTTGTAACGATTTGAATATTATGCCGAAGAACGTCATTACCGACGATAATTTGCTATCTAATGAAGCTGGGATGGAAATTTATATGGCACGGATGTACAGTTCCATGCCGTTTGAGGATTTTAAGTATATGCCTCAATGGGGGATTAATTTCAACTCTTGGTTGGGTGCAATTGGGATAGAAGGAACCGGAGAAGCATTGAACCGGGATGGTATTTGTACTGCATTTACTGGAGAAGATACTCCTTATTGGGGACAAGCATTTACCCTATTACGTTCTGCAAACCATTTATTAGAAGTTTTGCCTAAATATAAGAGTGCTTATAAAGAAGAAACCTATAACCACTATCTGGGAGAGGCTTACTTTGTTCGGGCAACAGTATTTTATGCTATGGCAAGACGATTTGGTGGAGCACCACTGGTAACAAAAGAAATACAATATCCAGCAGATGCTGATCAATTGGAAGTGCCACGTGCCAGCGAGAAAGAAACATGGGATCAGGTACTTGCCGATTTCGACAAAGCAACAGAACTATTACAGTCTAAGAGTCCTAAAACCGGATATGCCAATAAATATGTTGCATTAGCTTTTAAATCAGAAGCTATGTTGTATGCAGGAAGTGTTGCCAAATATAATGAAACAGTACCTGGCCGTTTGACCGGATTTGGACAAAAAACCGGTGTGCGTGTAATTGGTTTTGCCCAAGATGAATGGCAAGATGCTTCTAAAAAGTATTTCACAGAAGCTTATAAAGCAGCTAAAAAAGTAATGCAAGACGGAGGATATTCTCTTTACAAGAAAAAATGGTCACCTACAGATCGTGAGGCACAGTACCAAAATATGGTGGACATGTTTAGCGATCTTACAAGTCCTGAAAATATATATGTGAAAGAATATCAGTATCCAACTATGACTCATGGGTTTGATGCATATAGCGCTCCATTTATCTTTCGCGCCCCTTTAGCATCGGGCACCTGCCCTTCGTTGGATTTTCTTGAATTGTTTGATGGATTTAACCGTTATCCGGACGGCACTGTAAAGGTTACTGATGGAAACTCCAATAATCAAGGAAATTACCTGATGTATGACACCCCAATGGATTTTTTCAAAAATGCTGAGCCTCGATTACGTGCGTATGTGATTTTCCCTGGCGATATGTTTAGAGGCAAGGAAATTGAAATTCGAGCTGGAGTTTATACCGGATCTACGCCTGTTAGTTCTTTATTTAGTGATTATTCTTATAACAATGCAGGAACATTGTATCAACATTTGGATGCATACAAACTGTCTCCCAAAAAATTGTATTTAAGTCCGAGACAAGAAAATAGCCAGGAGTTAGTTCCATACAATGGTGGCACAATGACTGCTGCCGGAGCAAATGGTCCTTTTTATGACAATGGAGAGGGATGTCTCACAGGATTATATGATCGTAAATGGTTGAATGCGGATCCGGCATTTGTTGCGGGCGAAGGAAAATCAGCTCAACCGTTCATTCTGATGCGCTATGCAGAAGTGCTGCTTAACGCCGCTGAAGCTGCAGTAGAATTATCATTGGCCGGTGTAACTTCACCTGATAACGACAATTTAATGCAAGTAGCTACAGATGCAGTAAATCAGATTCGTGAACGTGCTGGTGCAACTTTACTAACTGCGAATATTACTTCAACTGAAGCTGGACGTAATATCGTAAGAAAAGAACGTCGGAAAGAACTAGGTCTTGAACATAAAACACGTTGGGATTTACGTCGCTGGCGCGTATGGCATTACGAAGGAAGAGATGGTTTCTGGGGCGAAGTTCGCAATAAAGATTCTTATAGTAACAGTTCTCGTTACCGTTTCCGTGGTTTATATCCGTTTTTCTCAACCGTTACCGGCAAATACTTCTTCGATGCTCACTTCCAATGGGTAAGTCAAAAAACCTTCGAATACAATATCGTTGACTATTATTTTGCGATTCCTGGTGGAGAAGTATCGAAGAGTTCGGTAATAGACCAACAACCGAACAGATAACAAATAAAGAATATTTAAAAATGAATAATATAAAGAATATGAAAAAAATAACATTTTGTATTATACTGTGTGGGTTGTTTTCTTTTAGTTCCTGCAGTTTATTTGAAATGGACAATTATAGTGCACCTGCTGAAACACTACAGGGAGAGGTTGTAGATGTTGCAACCGGAGATCCTGTACTTACCGATCAGGGTAGCGAAGGCATTCGCGTACGTTTGACCGAACTCAGTTTTGGAGATAATGTTACGCATAACCCCGATTTCTTTTGTATGTCGAACGGATCATTCCAAAATACGAAAATATTTAAAGGAAATTATAACATTCGTATAGATGGTCCATTTATTCCGCTAATTCGTGAAGATGAGCGTGGTGTGCCTCTTGCTGATGAAACTAAAACAATGGATATCAAAGGTACTACAAAAGTAAAATTCGAAGTACAACCTTTTTTGAAGGTAGAATGGGTAAGCGAACCTACAGTGACAGATGGTAAGATTACAGCAAAGGTTCGTGTAACCCGAGCTGTATCCGAAAGCGATTTTCAATCAAAAATAGAACCAATGGGAGGCTACAGTAGCAGTTTTCTCAATGTTACAGATATACAATTGTTCGTGAGTTATTCTTCGAGTGTGGGTTATCGTGCACGTGATGATCGCTGGTCCAGTAAAATCGAATACTCAGGCTCTGCATTTGGCACGTTGTTGGGAAAAACGATTACAATAGAGTCAAACGGAACCATTCCTTCAGGACAGACAGTTTTTGTACGTGCTGCATCGCGTATTAACTACGATACTCCAAAGGGCAGCGGTACTCGTCGATGGAATTATAGTGAGCCTGCTGAAGTTATTGTCCCTTAGAAATTGTAATAACTGGTAATAAGATTAATCTACAAGGTTTATTGCAATAAACCTTGTAGATTTTTTTGTATGTTGTTTCGGAGGACTATATAGGTATCTTTCTTCTCAATTCTGAAATCGTTGGAATCAAATTAAAATAAATTGTAAGTAGTTGATTGATACTTTTTGTAACTTCGAAATTGATATTGAGTACTCGTTTTATCACGGATATTTGTAGTTTAATTCAATTTTCCCAAAAAAAAATGAATATATTTGCCCAGTCTAATCACTAGCTTTTACCGGGTTTAAAATTGATATGATTTTGATTTTTTTGGTCAAGATTTGGATCAATGCCGTAGGTATATTTGAAAAGAAATCATGATTGAATTAGAAAAAGAATATATTGTGCAACTACAGAATGACTCAAGCGAAGCTTTCGAGTATTTGTATTTTACATATTCACCCAGATTATACGGATTTGTTTTCAATTTGACTAAATCGGCCGATATGGCTGAAGAAGTCGTTCAGGAATCCTTCATTAAAATTTGGGAGAATAGAGCTAATGTCAATCCTGATTATTCATTCAAATCATATCTTTTTATGATTGCCCGTAATCATGTGATTAATGTTTTTAGACGGCAATCGGTCATTACAAGCCTCGAAGAATCTGGTGTCCTGCAGGATAATTTAAACCTGAGTGACAATAATGCCGAGAACTTTGTAGAGGTAAATGATTTGAGAGCGTATGTTGAAAAAGCAAAGATGCACTTAACGCCACGTCAGCTTCAGATATTTGAACTCAGTAGAGAAAAAGGACTTTCGAACCAGGAAATTGCCGATCAACTTAAGATTACTAAACAATCAGTAAAAAATCAACTTTCAACTTCTTTACAAACCTTGCAATCATTTTTCGATGCGAAAATGTGGGCTTTACTTCCGTTACTTTATTTCTATTTGAACGAACGCTCTGATTTTTAGAAATCTTTGCTCCCGACAATTATTGAATTTCTGATAATTGTAGCACATTGATAAATTTACTTTCCAATTTATACGACAATATATGTTTTATAACATACATTGTCGTATGGTACGTTTTCCTGCCGAATGTGTATTAGCTATAAATCAAACCAGAAATACACCTGTCTTACTTTATAATTAGATTTCAGGATAAATTTCTTTTTTTGAAAAGTTGCAATATGTTATATTCGGAAATTTAAGGTCATGAGAAATACGTTCAGACTCTTTTTTGTTTCTTTTGCACAGCAGTGTTTGTCCGAGATTTAAAACACCAGACTGAAGAGGTGCAAATTTATTAATCTCGAAGTCGGAATATTGATGTCAAGCTACTGCAAGAATAACATATAAATAACAAACAACGTTTTAAAGAACCATTTATGGATAAATCTAAATTGTATCAATTGCTGTCAGGCTACCTTACACAGAAGAGTGTAAGCTCCCCAAATAAGGAGATGAATAAAGCAATTCGTCAGACATCCGATGAGGAATTGGGTTCAGTACTATCTGATTTGTGGAATGATTATGAACTGACAGAATCATACGATAATGAAATTGCGGCATCTTTCAATTTGCTGACTCAAAGAATTCGTCGTAAAAGGATCCGGATGCAAACAATGAGGGTTGCGAAATATGCAGCCATGTTTCTGTTGCCACTGCTGACCGTAATGACGAGTTATCTGTTAATAGAACGTGTCAATTATCAAACAAAGAATGAAAACTTCTCTGTTCATGCCAGCCCAGGAAAATCGTCGGATATCGTATTGCCCGATGGTACAGAGGTGGCGCTTAATTCTCAATCTACTCTGACATACAGTAGTAATGACCACCAAAACAAACGCAGAGTGAGCCTGCAAGGTGAAGCTAACTTTAAAGTAACCAAGAATCCTCACAAACCTTTTATTGTAAGCACTGAGTGTTTTGATGTTGAAGTGTTAGGAACTACATTTAATGTAAAGACTTACGAATCGGATAAAGAGCAAGAAGTGGCTTTGGCTGAAGGAAAAGTGAAACTGACTACGCGTAACTTGTCGAAAAACACGACTATTTTTCTGAAGCCGAATGAAAAAGCGATTTACAATAAAACTACCGGCGAACTGAGAGTTGAAGCCACAGATAATAATCTTGAAACTGCCTGGCTGAAGGGTGTATTGATGTTTCACACCGAGTCGCTGCGTGATATAAATAAAGAACTTGAGCGAAAATACGATGTACACATTCAGATGAATTGTCCTAAAATCGAGAACGATTCATTTACGGGTACATTTGATAATAAAACTCTTGTAGAAGTACTTGATAATCTGAAGATCCATTATGGATTCAATTATAGTATAGATAAGAAGCAAGTACAGATATATTCATCCAAAGCAAACTAAGAATTTCCTTTTTATTTCATCCTTTAAATATAACCAGAATGAGAGCCAGAAACACATCCTAATTATCGGTAATTAAATCAGTCATTTTTCATGCGCTTGAAAGTCAATGCGCTTAGTGCTTTAATACAGTATGACTAACCACAATCTAATTTATTTATGAACATTCTAAAAATCACAAACTCAAAACAAGAGCATAGGAGATGCATTTTTCCAATCTTCGTTATTCTTTTGTTTATCGGTTCTATTAATCTTAGTGCCCAGAACCGTAAGCTGACACTCTCGTTGGAGCATGTAAGTTTACGTCAGTTATTTAATTCGATAGAAAAACAAACAGATTATAAATTTTTGTATCGGGATTTTATTCTTGACAATAAAAAAGATCTTTCTATCAAAGTAGAAGGAAAAGAAATTACTTATGTATTGGATCAAGTATTGCCAGGAAAGGAACTTCAATATAAGATTCAAGGAAATAACATTAATATAATTCGTAAACCGGTAGTCGCAACAGGAACTTCGATTACGGTAAAAGGAACTGTAGTTGATGAATCCGGTGAGCCGCTTATTGGTGTAAGTGTTGTTCAAAAAGGAGTTGCAAGCAACTCCAGAGTGACGGATATCAGTGGAAACTTCTCAATGACCGCACAGCCAGGTGCTGTTTTATCTTTCAAATATATCGGTTATCTCTCAGAAGAAGTAACTGTAAAAGAGGATAAAATATTAAGAATAAAATTGTCGGAAGATGCAAAGAAACTTGATGAAGTTGTAGTTATTGGTTACGGTACTGCTCAACGCAAGAGTGTTGTAGGAGCTGTTGACCAGATTAATTCAAAGAAAATCGAAGATCGTCCGGTAAGTAATCTGAGCCAGGCGCTTCAAGGGGTGGCTGCTAACCTCACTATCCAACAGAAGAGTATGAACCCCAATGATAACCAGTTGAATATAAATATTCGTGGTGTCGGGACTATGGGTAATAATGATCCATTGGTGGTAATTGACGGATTGGTTACCAGCCTCAGTAGCTTGAGCCAATTAAATCCTTCGGATGTTGAAAATATTTCAGTGTTGAAAGATGCCGGTAGTGCAGCCATTTATGGATCCCGTTCAGCTAATGGCGTTATTTTGGTTACAACTAAGAAAGGAAAACTGGATACCAAACCTGTTATTCGAGTAAACACATTGGTGGGTATTCAAAGTCCGAATGTGTTGTATAAACCAGTTGCCGGATTTGAAAATGCTATACTTAAAGATGAAGCTGCATTCAATACAGGTAATCCGCTTCCATATTCACCAGCACAAATACAAGATTTAAAAGCCAATGGAGCTGGAAGTGAATGGTTCCTGGATCAAATCTTGCAAAATGCCTTGCAACAAAACTATAGCTTAAGCTTAAGTGGAGGTAGTTCAAATTCTACTTATATGGTTTCGGCAGGCTATGTAAATCAACGCAGTAACTTTGTGTCGGGTAACAATCCCAGCTATGGCATGGATCGGTACAATTTCAGAACAAACCTGGTAAACCAATACGGCAAATTTAAATTGACAACTATTTTGTCGTATAATCGTACAGAATCAAATGCTCCAAACGCGAGTACCGGAAATTTGATGGCCGATGGTGGACGTATTCCCAATTATTATTATTACCAGCAAAAAGCGTCTAACGGACATTATTTAATTAATGATGTTTTATCTCAGTTTACGCCACTAGGTTCGCTCGAAGCTGCCGGTTTTAATAAATATGATACTGATTATATAAACGGTAGCACGACCGGTGAGATGAAAATATTCAAAGGACTAACTGCTAAAGCAATGGCCGGTATTGATTTATATGCAGACCACAGATACAGCAGGGGGTTGGAAGTTCCGTATTATTCAAGTGCCACAGCTACTGCACCGTCGATTGTCCAAAATGTTGGAGGATCAACCAGTGACTGGAATGAGAAACGTTACACGATTAACACCCAGTTCTTATTAGATTATGACCGGACATTCAATAAAATACATCATGTTGGTGGATTAATAGGTGTGTCTAACGAAGCCTACTCCCGCTATTCCAACGAAATTTGGATGAATTATGTTGATCCGAATCTGGGTATCCCAACCTCTCAAACTGCATTGGCCGGTAACATGGGTGGTAAAACAACACCAATGAACACCACAAAGAGTGATATTGCGTCATTATTTGGCCGTTTATCTTATTCCTATAAAGATAAGTATTATGGAGAAGCAAGTTTCCGTTACGATGGTTCTTCCAAATTTGCACAAGGACATCGTTGGGGATTCTTCCCTTCTGTGTCGGGTGGTTGGAGAATCTCAGAAGAATCGTTTATGGATTCATATAAGAGCAAAGTAGGCGATTTGAAATTCAGGGGTTCGTATGGAGTATTGGGTAATCAGAATGTAGGTGATTACAATTTCCTAACTGTTTATACAACCTATAATAACAGCTACGGATTCAATGGCGTATCTGCAAGTGGAACCGGATTCCAACTGGGTAATCCAATTCTTACCTGGGAGCAATCAGCTAACTTTAATCTTGGACTTGATGCAACTTTCTTCGACAATAGCTTGTATGCATCTTTCGACTTCTTTAATAAAGAAACCTCTGGTATCTTGCTTAATCCAATAACTCCTTCCGTTTTGGGAACAAGTGTTGGGATGCAGAATTCAGGGAAAATGCAGAATCGTGGTTGGGAGCTGACAATTGGTTATCATGCTAAAACAGGAGACTTCAAACATAATATTAGCTTTAACTTGGCAGATTCTCGTAACAAAGTGATAACATTTACCGGAAATGAGGTCATTCGTTCGGGCGATAAAACCGATATTATCCGCGTAGGTTCTCCATTTGCTTCTTATTATGGATACAAGACAGATGGTTTTTTCAAAAGCTATGCCGATATTCAAAACAGTGCCATACCAGTTGGGTTGGATGCATCGCAACTGGCTCCGGGAGATGTAAAATATAAAGATATCAACCACGATGGCGTGATTGACAGCAAAGACCGTCAAATATTGGGAAATGCATTTCCACGGTATACTTTTGGCCTTACGTATGATGTTACCTGGAAAGGCTTTGACTTAAACATGCTTATTCAAGGTGTGGGTGAAAGAACCATGTTCTTGCGCGGTGAATTAATTGAACCATTCCATGCAAACTATTCATATGTGATATACCAACATCAATTGGATTTCTGGACTCCGACGAATACCGATTCCAAATGGCCCCGGCTTGCGCTACCCGGATCAACATCCGATGTAAACAACTATGGCTACAGTTCACAAACACAGATTATGAATGCTGCTTATATCCGGTTAAAGAATATTGCCATTGGATATACGATTCCTAAAAAAATTACGAGCCGGTTTGGTGTACAGAAGTTACACCTGAGTGTAAATGCACAAAACTTGCTGACATTCTCTCCACTTTCATTCTATGATCCAGAATCATCTGAATACGGAAATGATATGGGTGGTTCCGGCAGTGGTCCCGGAGCTAATAGTGGACGTAGCTATCCTACGCTTAAATATGTTGGATTTGGATTAGATTTGGAATTTTAAAAAATAGAACATATTATGAAACATATATTTAATAAATATTATACTGGCGTTATTTCGGTGATGCTTATAATCCTGACATCTTGTAATGATTTGAACCAGGTTCCAACTGGTCAGTTTACGGATGAAACTTATTGGTATTCGACAGATAAGGCGTCCTACGTTCTGAATATGGCTTATAACCAAATGATGAATGATAGTTACTTCTTTGCTAATGAAGCCTTGTCGGACAATCTTTTTGTATGCCGCACATCCGATGAAAAACTTATTTCATCGGGAATTGGAAGTGCTACAACCGGACGTTTTGCCAATGAATGGTCTGATTGCTTTGGCGGAATTAGAACCTGCGATACTTTTCTTGAAAATATAGATCGGGTTCCTGCTATGGATGAAACACTGAAAGCGAGAATGATAGCCGAAGCCCGCTTTATCAGAGCTTCACTTTTTTTCCGGCTTACTACCTGGTACGGCGATGTGCCTCTTTTCGAAAAGAACCTGACTGTTGCCGAATCAAAAACTATTGCCCGCACTTCGCATGCTGATGTACTGAAATTTGTACGTGCAGAACTAGATGCAGCAGCCAAAGATCTTCCGGCTTCTTATTCAAAGGCTGATATTGGCCGTGTTACTTCGGGGGCAGCCATTTCATTGAAAGCACGAACCTATTTGTACGAAAATGATTGGGCAAATGTGGCTACAACCAGTAAGCAGATAATTGATAGTAAAGTCTATTCATTGTTTCCGGATTATGCAGGACTGTTTTCAGCAGCAAACGAAAATAACCCGGAAGTAATCCTTGATGTTCAATATGTACCTACTCTGCGTACCTGGAGTGAATATTTTGATTATGCACCACCTTCGGCTGGTCGCCGGGTGAACCAACAAGCTCCAACACAAGAGTTAGTTGATAGTTACTTAATGTTGACCGGTGATTCTATTCACGCTACAGGTTCGGGTTATGTAGAGAGCAATCCTTATGTAAACCGTGATCCACGGCTTGCTGCAACCGTTCTTTTTGATGGCGGCAAATGGAAAATGCCTGATGGCACTGATTTGACAATTAAGATTAAACCTGGGAGTGGAACGATTGATGAGTATAAATCCGGAAGTGGAAATAATTCTTTAACCGGTTATTATATGAAAAAATACGCCGATCCGACTTATACAGGTAGCTTCAACTCTGGCCTCAATTTGATATTAATTCGCTATGCCGATATATTATTAATGTATGCCGAAGCTCAAAATGAATTGGGCAAAATGGATCAGGCTACCTGGGATGGAACTATTAAACTGATTCGTTCGCGTGCAGGCTTCACTACTTCCAATGCATTGGATTATAAAAGTAGCTGGACACAGGCTGACCTGAGAAAGATTATTCGCAATGAACGTCGGATCGAATTGGCTCTGGAAGGAACACGTATATTTGATATCCGTCGTTGGAAAACAGCTGAAGTCGTATTGAATGGTTATCCTCATGGTGCGCAATATGGTACTGCTGGCGTGGATAACGGATATATCCGTCTGGACAAACGATCATTCAATCCTAACCGTGATTATCTTTTTGCAGTGCCTCAGGCGCAAAAAGATTTAGATCCCAATTTAGGTCAAAATCCGGGGTATTAATTGAAAACAAATAGACTAATTTATAATCAAAAATTAAATAATGTATTTTATGAAAACATCATATATTAAAGTAGTATTGTTCGTCTGTGCAGTTCTTTCTTTTGCGAGTTGCAAAAAAGATGATACATTGAAAAACTTGAACGTAACATCTGTTCAAACACTCTATGAGCCGATTAATAATAAATCAATCGTGTTGCAAGCATCTGCCACAGCTAGTGTATACTTTGAATGGGAGTCGGCTTTGTCGGAAGATGGAGCACTGACTTTGTACCAGGTGGCTTTTGATAAAGTAGGAGGGGATTTCTCAAAACCACTTTATGTTGCAACAGCCGATGGCAATGGTGCTAATACCCACGCTACGCTTACTCACAAACAAATTAATAAAATTGCTGCTTTGGCAGGTATAGCTTCTTCTGAAACAGGTAAACTCATTTGGACAGTTATCGCATCTAAGGGTGTTAACCCTAAAGTGGGGGCGGTATCCAATACGCTTGAAGTTACCCGATTGGCAGGTTTTGCCGAAGTTCCAGCTACGGTATATGTTACGGGAGAAGGCTCGGAAGGAGGCACAGATCTTTCAAAAGCAAGTGTCATGAAATCAGTTTCTGATGGTGTGTATGAAATATATACCCAATTGACTGCCGGTAAGACTTATTACTTCACAGATGCAAAAGTGGGTACTCCCAGAAAATTCTATACCGATGCTAAAGGAACTTTATTGGAAGGCACTACTGCCAGTACAGTAGCTACAACGGGTGTGTACCGTATCAGTTTGGATTTCTCTATTGGAGCATCAACGATGACTCAAATTGTCAAATGGGAGTTTTTCTTCTGTCCGTTGAACCAATTCCAGTTTGCGCTTGATTATGCAGGCAATGGTGTGTGGACTGCAAAGAGTAAACCAATCACTTTCAAACAAGAAGGTTGGGGAAGAGACCAACGTTATAAGTTCAAAATGACTACTGCTACTGGCGAAGAATGGTGGGGTGCCCCGGGAAGCGTTGATTCTCCTCCAACAGGTGTTGACAGCTACTATTATTTAGTGCCTGCTGATAATAGCCAATGGAATGACAAATTCAAATTTGCTTCAGAAATGGATATGGCTCTTGTTGACATGAGTGTGATAATGAGTGCTACCGGTCCATATACTCACTCGGTAAAGAAAGTAGGAGTTCAATAATTAATTAAATCCGTTGTTTTGGGTAGTGTTCTTCCGGAACGCTACCCAGGCAATAACTTTAAAAGATAAATTATGAAAAAACTTTGTATAATAGGTCTGGCCTGCATTGCACTGTTGTCATCGTGTACCGACAATACCAACGATGTTGTGGTTACTAACGATGGATATGCTATTAATTGGACTGCTGCTGCGGATAGTAGTACGACGAGCCTGATTACTAATTTTTGGAATCCTACGGCTCATTACTTCAATGATGCAACTACGGGTAGCAATTTTGGCTATTGGCCACAGGCTCATGGGTTGGATGTGATGGTTGATGCCTATCTCCGAACTAATGATGCTAAATATAAAACTTATTTTGATCAATGGTTTACCGGTGTGCCGGCCGGCAATGGTGGATCATTCCTCAATTATTTTTACGATGATATGGAGTGGAATGCGTTAGCCCTGCTTCGGGCATACGCGGCAACTAAAGACGATAAATTTAAAACTGCCTCGCAAACCCTCTGGACTGATATTCAAACCGGATGGAATACGAATGGCGGGGGTGGAATAGCCTGGACAAAAGGAGCACCTAAGAGCAAGAATGCTTGTTCGAACGGACCTGCTTGTATCTTGGCTGCACGTCTTTATCAGCAATTTAATACTGCTTCAGACAAAGACTGGGCTTTGAAAATCTATGATTGGGAAAAGAATACCTTATTCAATCCGTCAACCGGGGCTGTCAGCGATAATCTTGATGCAAGTTCAGGCGTGATAAGTAGTTATATATCTACCTATAATCAAGGTACGTTCATTGGTTCTGCAGTGGAGCTGTATAAAATTACAGGTGAAAAGACTTATTTGAATGATGCAATCAAAGCCGCAAATTACACCATCAATAAACTGACAAATAACAGAGTTCTGAACACGGAAGGAACGGGTGATTTGGCTTTGTTTAAAGGAATTTTTATCCGGTATTTTACCGAGCTCATTCAAACCCAGGGGTTGGATGCTGCCACGAAAGATCGTTTTGTTTTATTCTTGAAATACAATGCAAATCAGCTTTGGTATAAAGCGGTAAATAAACATTTTGTTACTTTTACTTCCAATTGGACAGCTGCACCAAACTTCTTGTCCGAAACTGAATTGAATGCACAAGAGAGCGGATGCATGCTGGTTGAAGCTGCTGCTTTGTTGACTAAAACCGGTGATCTTAAATAAGATTTGCCGGAAATGTAATGACTCTTTGGGCGGCTCTGATTTGAGTCGCCCAATTATTCAGCATTCCGGTAGAACTTACAAAAGGTGCAGATGTGCACCTGCATATTCAATTTGAAAAAAAAATGTGGATATTGCTTTCTAATACGTCTTTTAATAGGACATAACAAATAACTCGTTTATTGAATAAACCCGAAACCAAATTTGAAAACCGGTAAATGAAATTTCAAAACCGTTCAACGAAATTTGAAAACCGGTCTATGAAGTTTGAAAAACGCTCAACGAAATTTGAAAACCGGTCTATGAAGTTTGAAAAACGCTCAACGAAATTTGAAAACCGGTCTATGAAGTTTGAAAAACGCTCAACGAAGTTTGAAAACTGGTCAACGAAATTTGAAAATCGTTCAACGAAGTTTGAAAACCGGTCTATGAAATTTGAAAACTCGTCAACGAAATTTCAAAATCGGTAAAATAAGTTTGAAAAAGACTGAAGCTGAATAGAATGATGTCTTATTAAAAGATAGATTCTTTTTGTCCCGAATGTAACCAAATAAATATAATCAATAATCTTTTTGAAATGAAAATTCAATCTCAATTTCTTTCAAGATACTCATTCTGTGTAATACTGCTACTGGGTATTTTTTCCCCAACTAACGCTCAAAGCTTCCCCAAAGTCCGCATTGATGAATCAAAGCGCAATTTCGTCAGTTCTGCCATCGAAAGTAAAATTACGGAGATGCAAAAGAGCATCAAAGATCCGGAGTTGGCATGGATGTTTGGCAATTGTTATCCCAATACACTGGATCGCACGGTGACTTTTGCGATGAAAGATGGTAAACCGAACACTTTTGTAATTACCGGCGATATTTATGCCATGTGGTTACGCGACTGCTCGGCTCAGGTTTGGCCTTATATGCCTTACATGAAACAAGATCCAAAATTGCAACAACTCATTGCCGGGGTCATTAACCGTCAGGCCGAATCGGTATTGATTGATCCTTACGCCAATGCTTTTAATATGGGAAAAGAAGGTGGCGACTGGATGAGCGATATTACCAAAATGCGCCCCGAATTGCACGAACGGAAATGGGAAGTAGATGGACTTTGCTATGTAATCCGCCTGGGTTACCATTACTGGAAGCTCACGGGCGACAATTCCTGTTTCGATGCCCAATGGTTAGACGCTATGAAGTTGATCGTGAAAACATTCAAAGAGCAACAACGCAAAACCGATCAGGGTCCTTATAGTTTTATGCGCCGCACCGAGAAAGCTTCCGATACGCAATTCGGAAATGGTTTCGGCAATCCGGTTCGTCCCACCGGTATGATTTGTTCAGCTTTCCGCCCATCGGATGATGCTACCACGTATGGGTATCTGATTCCATCCAACTGTTTCGCGGTAGTTTCTCTTCGCCAGTTGTCGGAAATGGTGAAAGGTATCAAACACGATGCGGCTTTTGCAGCAGAATGTACAGCCCTGGCAAGTGAAGTGGACAGTGCGATAAAAAAATACGCTATTGTAAATCATCCCAAATACGGCAAAATCTATGCTTTCGAAGTAGATGGTTACGGTAATTATTTGATGATGGATGATGCCAATGTGCCTTCTTTGTTGGCATTACCCTACCTGGGTTATGTTTCGGCTAACGATCCAATCTATCAGAATACCCGCAAGTTTGCCTGGAGTTTGGACAATCCGTATTTCTACAGTGGTAAAGCTGGCGAAGGTATTGGCGGTCCTCACGTGGGTGTGGATATGATCTGGCCTATGGCTATTATCATGAAAGCTCTTACATCTGATAATCCTGCCGAGATAGCTGCTTGTCTGAAAACACTGAAACATACCCATGCCGGTACAGGTTTTATGCACGAAACTTTCCACAAAGATGATCCGAAAAACTTCAGCCGCTCGTGGTTTGCCTGGGCCAATACCTTGTTTGGCGAGTTGCTTATAAAAGTTGGTGCCGAACATCCTGAATTGTTGAACAAACAGTACTAAACTGTTGGGTTAAACCTAATGCGTGAAATTCCACAAGATAAATAGTTGAAAATTATGAAAAAGCTATTATATGCTTTATTGCTACTGGCTACGAATGCTTTTGCCCAGGAGTTTGTCTGTGATAACCCTCTGATTACAGATGGTTATAAGCTGGCGATTAATACGGTAGATATAAATACACGCAGAGGTATTCTTGCGGCAGGGGGCGATTATGGTGGCGAATGGACACGGGATATTGCGATCAATTCGTGGAATGTAGCCAGTTTTCTCAGACCCAAGGTGGCCGAACAATCTTTGTGGAGTGTCACCATTCATAAAGATACGATCGGACATCAGTATTGGGACAAAATTATATGGACTATCGCCGCATACAATCATTATCTGGTTACGGGAGAAAAATCGTTCCTCAGGCAGGCTTACATCTGTTCGGCCAATACCATGAAAGCATTGGAAGGAACTACTTTTGATGAAAAGTATGGTTTGTTTATGGGACCTTCCGTTTTTAATGATGGTATTGCCGGATATCCGGAATCTGTTTATGATCCCGATAATTATTCGAGTGGAGTTTTTGAACACAATAACTCGAAGCGTATAAAATGCTTAAGTACTAACTGTGTTTATTACGGAGCTTATGTTGCTTTGGCTAAAATGGGTGATGCACTGAATGATAAGAGCGGTGAAGCTGCATCATACCGGCTTAAAGCTGATGCATTGAAAAAGAATATATTGATGCATTTGTACAATGAAAATAATAATACATTTAATTATTTGATTGACAAACAAGGCAATGTTGATAAATCGCAAGAAGGACTTGGAATTTCGTTGGCGATAATATTGGGTGTCATTGATGGCGAAAAGGCGAATAAGTTGATTCAAAATACAGTCGTTTCAAGATATGGGATTACCTCAATTTATCCCTCGTTCCCCAGGTTTTCGGCTGATAAGCCGGGTAGGCATAATGATTTAATCTGGCCTATGGTAAATGGCTTTTTTGCAAATGCAGCGGTGGTTGCAGGAAATTACAATTCCTTCTCCAATGAGTTAAACGGCCTGACGCATTTGGCATTGGATGAAGATAAGGGAAACTATAATTTCTGGGAAATTTATAACCCGGTTTCCGGTCATCCCGATGGAGGTTATCAGGTTCTGGGGAAGGAGAATCCTAATTTCCATTGGCACTCATGCCGGTATCAAACATGGTCGGCAACAGCTTATCTTAATATGATCCATTATGGTTTACTTGGCCTTCGCTTCAGCAATGCCGGCATTACATTCTCGCCCTATCTTCCCGAAAATATCCATTATGTCGAACTTAAAAATGTGGTTTACCGTCAATCGACATTGGATATTATTATAAAGGGTACCGGAAAAAAGATAAAAATGTTCTCTCTGAATGGACAGAAACAGTTGAACTATTCAATTGATTCAAGAATAAAAGGTCCTAATAAGGTAATAATTGAATTGGAATAGTTTTTCGGCTTAAGCTCTGTGTATAGAGCATTATTTGTGTATAAGTTGGCTATTAGTATGGCTTGTATGTATAAAGAAAAAAGTTATTATTTTTTTATGAATCATGGTTAATTGGTTAATTGGTTGATTGGTATAGTTTAAAAGGTATGAATAAGATTGTTGTTGTTTTTTTTAGTTTAGTTTTATCAGTATTGTGTTTCGGGAATAATAATTCCAATCCCTATATAGGTAAGTCCGATAGTACATTAAATCAAATCTATAAGTTTTACAAAGCAGATGCAGGTAATCATTTATTGAATGAAACCTACCCGGTGGACCCGAAGAATGTTGTGTCTTATGTTATCAATCAGGATACAACAACTAAGAAGCGGGTAGCGTACCTGTGGCCAACTTCGGCTGTGCTTTCGGGTGTTGTAGCGCTGATCGAAAACACAAGCGATGCACGTTACCAAACCATCTTAGATACGGAAATCCTACCGGCGTTGGATCATTATTATGATAATGTGCGTCAGCCGGCTTGCTATCAGTCTTATCTGAGTTCAGATGGAAAGCAGGACCGGTATTATGATGATAATATGTGGCTGAACATTGATTTTGCCGACCTTGCTTTGTCTACAAAAAATAAAAAATACCTCCGTAAAGCAGAAGAAATCTGGAAGTTCGTAGCTAGCGGTTGGGACAACCAGTTAGGTGGTGGCATTTACTGGTGCGAACAAAAGAAAGAGTCAAAAAATACCTGTTCCAACGCACCTGCTGCGGTAGCTGCCGCCAAATTATATAAGGCTACTAAAAATCCGGAATATCTTCAATGGTCAAAAAAGATTTACGCCTGGACAAAACAGAATTTGCAGGATAAATCGGACTTTTTGTATTACGACAATGTCTCTTTGAAAGGTCACATTGGCAAACAAAAATATGCTTACAACAGCGGCCAAATGCTGCAAGCTGCCGTTTTATTGTACAACCTGACAAAAGATAGGAACTATCTGACCGATGCACAAAATATTGCTGCGGGTGGGTATAACTTTTTCTTCGAGAATAAAGCAGCTGCCAGTGGAAAAGGACCCAAAATGTTGAAGAAAGGAAATATCTGGTTTACGGCCATTATGCTCCGGGGATATATTGAACTTTACCAGGCAGACAAAAATAAAACATATTTGGATGCTTTCAAATACAGCTTGGATGCAGCCTGGAAGCATGCCCGGGATGAAAATGGCTTCTTTGATGAAGACTGGACGGGTAAAGAAAAAAATCCCTCCAAATGGTTGTTAGCACAGGGCGCCATGGTCGAAATGTACGCACGCCTTTCAACCATAAAATAACAGGCTTTTCGAATAGAAATAATACCCGAAATGAATTGCTGAAGAACAGCTTGTTTCGGAAAGGTTACAACAACAGACACAATTCTAATTCTTTATATCAAATACATGAAAAACAAAAATTCGATTTCCAAGATTTTGCCGGTTCTCTTCGGTTTCTTTATCATGGGCTTCTGCGATGTGGTAGGGATTACCTCTACGCATGTAAAAGCAGACTTTGGCCTGAGTGATACCATGTCCAATATGATTCCGGTGGCTTTATTTTCAATGTTCCTGCTTTTTTCTGTTCCAACGGGAGTTTTGATGAATAAAATAGGACGCAAAAAGACAGTTCTTTTGAGCAATGTTATCACCATTGTAGCCATGTTTATTCCGTTGATAGGGTACACGTTTGCCTTGTCGCTGATTGCGTTTGCTTTGTTGGGAATTGCAAATACGATTTTACAGGTTTCGCTCAATCCGTTGTTGACCAATGTGGTGAAAGGAGACAGGCTGACTTCAAGTCTCACGGCTGGTCAGTTTATCAAAGCCATATCATCATTTTGCGGGCCGTTTATTGCCATTTTTGCAGCCAATCAACTGGGCAGCTGGCAATTGATTTTCCCGATATATGCTGTCATTACCGTTCTCTCAACTACATGGCTGATGGCTACTTCTATCGATGAAGAACCGGTAACAGGACAAGCTTCAACATTTGTAGACGTTTTAAGCTTGTTGGGCGATATGAGAATTTTACAATTGTTTCTGGGAATTCTTTTTGTAGTTGGTGTTGATGTTGGTTTGAATACAGCAGCCCCTAAAATACTAATGGAACGTTGCGGACTTTCTGCAGCCGACGCAGGCTTTGGTCCAAGTATGTATTTTGCGTTTCGTACGGCAGGCGCTTTTATTGGCGCAATTCTGTTGGCTAAATTCTCGTCGGTTAAGTTTTTCAAAATCATTACAGTTGTTGCAGTATTAGCGTTGATCGCTTTAATTTTTACTGCAGAAAAGATTGCTATATTTGCATTATTTGCCATTGTGGGTTTTGCTATTGCCAATGTTTTTTCCATCATCTTTTCACGAGCCATCCAGTTACGTCCCGACAAAGCCAATGAAATATCAGGCTTGATGATAACCGGTGTTTTTGGAGGTGCAGTGATTCCTTTTATTATGGGTATTGCCTCTGATGCCATTGGTTCACAGATTGGTTCAGTGGTTGTTATTCTGGCAAGTGCAGTTTATCTTTTGTATTGTGCGTTTGTAGCGAGGACAAAGAATGCGTCAAATATTTAGTTGAGATAACTTACAAGAATACTATCAATAAATTCACATACAAATGAAAAAACTACTTTTTATTCTGCTGCTGGGTTTGTTTTCCAGTCAGCTGGTGGGTGCACAATCCGCCAAGAAGCCCCAGGGCTATGATATTACTAAAGACCGCTTGCTTTACACCATCGGTTACGCCCACTTAGACACAGAATGGAACTGGGATTATCCAACAACAATCAACGAGTATATTCGTAACACGATGGTTGAGAATTTTAATCTATTTGAAAAATATCCCGACTATGTATTCAACTTTACGGGTTCCCGCCGTTACAATATGATGAAGGAATATTATCCGGAATTGTATAAAAAGGTACAGGAATACGTAAAACAAGGACGTTGGAAAGTTTCCGGGTCTTCGGTGGATGAGGGTGAAGTAAATATATCCTCTTCAGAATCTTTAGTTCGACAGATTTTGTACGGAAATAATTTCTTCCGCAAAGAATTTGGAACCGAGAGTGCTGACTATATGTTGCCCGACTGCTTCGGCTTTTTGTGCAACTTACCCAGCATTTTTAATCATTGCGGTTTACTTGGGTTCTCGACCCAAAAGCTCACCTGGCGTTCAGCTGTAGGTGTTCCATTCAATGTAGGCGTTTGGAATGGTCCCGATGGCAAAGGCATTGTAGCCGCCCTGAACGGAACGGGTTATGGCAGTGGTATTGAGCACCGTCTTGATAAAGATCAAAAATGGGCAGAACGTTTGGATGGCGATAAAAAGACTTTCGGTTATGCTTTTGATTTCCGTTATTATGGAGTTGGCGACCGCGGTGGTGCGCCCCGTGAAAACGATGTGAAAGCTGCCGAAGCTTCCCTGGGTAACAGCGATAGCAATTTTAAAGTATTATTGACTTCATCTGACCAGATATTCAAAGATATTACACCGGATATCCGTAAAAAACTTCCGGTATATTCAGGCGATTTATTGCTTATTGAACACAGTGCAGGTTCTATGACCTCGCAAGCCTATATGAAACGCATGAACTGCAAAAACGAACTGTTGGCACAATCGGCCGAACAAGTGTCAGTTGTTGCCGATTGGTTGGGTGGTGCCGCTTACCCTCAAAATAAATTGAATAATGCCTGGGACTTGGTTTTAGGTAGCCAGTTTCACGATATTCTGCCGGGAACCAGTATTCCTAAAGCCTACGAATATGCATGGAACGACGAATTTATTGCTGCAAATGGTTTCAGCGAAGCACTTACAAACGGTGTTAGTGCTGTTTCGGCGAAGCTAAATACACAAGTTCAGGGTAAATCGTTGGTTGTTTACAATCCGGTAGCCCGTCAGCGTGAAGACGTTGTGACTGCCGAATTGGAATTTGCCTCAGCGCCAGCTTCCATAGCTGTATTCGACAAAAGCGGAAAAGAAGTTCCAACTCAAATATTAGCAAAAACAGGTAATAAAGTAAAGTTCCTATTTGTAGCTCAATTGCCATCGGCAGGATTAGCCGTTTATGATGTACGTGAATCAGCCGTATCAAAACCAGCCACTGCTTTGTCGGTAACCAGCAACACGTTGGAAAATGCTTATTACAAAGTGAGATTTGCAGCTAACGGCGATGTCTTGAGCATTTTTAACAAAAAAACATCAAAAGAATTGCTATCTAAACCAGCCCGTTTAGAATTTCTGGCAGAACACCCAACCGATTGGCCTTCGTGGAATATGGACTGGAAAGACCGTCAGAAACCGGCTATTGATTTCATGGATAAAGATGCATCTTTGACCGTTGTAGAACAAGGTCCGGTTCGTGTTACATTGAAAGTAGAACGCAAAGGCCGTAACTCAGAGATTGTACAATATTATAGCCTTTCGGCAGGCGAAGCCGGCAAGCGGTTGGAAGTTACCAATAAAATTGACTGGCAGTCGCGCGAAGTAAGTTTGAAAGCATCTTTCCCATTAGCTGTTCAGAACGAAAATGCAACCTATAACTTAGGCGTTGGAACCATTTCAAGAGGCAATAACAACGAAAAGAAATTTGAAGTTCCATCCAAAGAATGGTTTGACCTGACGGATAAATCAGGGAAATACGGTGTTTCAATTTTAGAAGACTGTAAATACGGTTCGGATAAACCAGATAACAACACCCTTCGTTTGACATTGCTTTATACCCCGGCCATCAACTTGCCAAACTGGGGCTGGACGATGTATGAAAGTACACAAGATTGGGGAATCCATGATGTGAAATATGCAGTCTATGGGCATGCCGGCGACTGGGTTAAAGCCGAATCTCCTTGGCAAGCTAAGTTCTTTAATCAACCATTGGTAGCTTTCGAAGCTCCTAAACATGCCGGAGAACTGGGACAATCACTCTCAATGATTTCGATCAACAATCCGCAAGCAGGTGTAATGGCATTCAAGAAAATGGAAAATGCCGATTATTATGTGGTACGTTTCAATGAACTATCGGGTAAGGATCTCAAAAACGTAAAAGCTACTTTCCCCGGAGCTATCGTAGATGCCTATGAAATAAACGGTCAGGAACAACGAATAGGAAAAGCGACTATTGCCAATGGAGCTTTAGGCTTCGATTTAAGCCATTATACTATTCGTAGTTTTGCGGTAAAATTAAAACCGGTTTCGACTACCACGGAAATTGCACAAGCATCTGTTACATTACCTTTCAATGCCGATGTGATAAGCTTCGATACTAATCGCGAAGATGGCAGGCTGGGAGATGGGCAGTCACTTCCTGCAGAGTTGCTTCCTGCTGTAGTAGAAAGTGAAGATATTCATTTTGCTATTGGCAATAAAACAGACGGTGAGAAGAATGCTGTAAGTTGTGATGGCCAAACAATCACGCTTCCCACAGGAGATTACAGCAAGATTTATTTGTTGGCAACCGGAACCGATGATGTAAAAGCCGATTTCGTTGTTGATGGACAAACCACTGCGCTGAATATCCAGAAATGGACAGGCTATGTGGGTCAGTTCTATAACCGTATTTTGAGCCGCGATCAGAACTCTGTAGTTGAAATGGAAAAACCATTTGCCAAAACAGATAACATTGCGTGGTTTGCTTCTCATTGCCATAACGATTATCCAATGAAAAACGAAGCTTATCAGTACTGTTACTTATACAAGTATGAAATTTCAATTCCGGCTGGTGCCAGGACTATAACTTTACCCAAAGACCACAGAGTAAAAGTTTTGGGTATGACAGTTGCTACAGCCAATGCAGCAAGCCTGAAACCGGTAGAGCCTTTGTACGACAACTTCAAAGGAAACAAGGAATTTAAATTGAGAGCCGAAAAGTAAAAACCTGAAATGTAGATATCTGAAATAGACTAACAGAGATAGTAAAATTGTATCAGGTTGACTGTCTCTGTTAGTTTTTTTATTTTCAAAATTATCAATGACTTGACAGATGAATTAGAACTTGAATAACCGTTATTCTCATGAAAGAACTCAAATTATTTTCTATCGTATTTGTTTTAGTTACAGCCTTGTCAACAGTCAAGGCTACCTCCATTGCATTAAAATCACCCAATGGTGAAATTGCATTGAATATAAAAACGGGCAATACGATTACTTATTCAGTGGCGTATAATCACGACTTATTACTTGATAATTGTACGTTAGCCATGGAGTTGGAAAGTGAAGCTCTGGGAATGAATCCTAAGATAAAAAAAGTTACCCGGTCGGCTATTAACGAGAGTTTTAAAAAAGAAATCTCGTTTAAAAATTCGATAATACAAAACCAATGCAATGCACTAAAGCTTGATTTTGCTGGAGACTATAGCGTTGAATTCCGGGTATATGACGATGGGGTAGCTTACCGTTTCCTGACACGAAAGAAGAACGAACTGCTTATAAAAAATGAAGTATTCAATATAAATTTAGTTGATAGCAGTAAAGCTACTTTGCAACTACCTGCGGAATTTAAAACTTCTTACGAAAACCGGTATGAAACTCTTTCACTAAACCAATTCCAGTCAGATTCAAAGATGGCGAATTTGCCTGCGCTTATCGAAACGAAATCACCGTATAAAATCTTTGTCTCTGAAGCCGGTTTGTTCGACTATCCATGTATGTTTCTCAAAGGCAACGGTAAAAATGGAATGATCTCTTTATTCCCAAAAGTTCCGACAGCATTCGGTGAAGATGGCGACCGGAGTGTGAAGATTCTACAAGAAGCTGCTTATATTGCCAAAACCTCAGGGACACGGTCATTCCCATGGCGTTTGATGGTGATTACGAATGATGATCGAAAAATTGTAGAGTCCGATATGGTTACAAAGCTATCCTCTCGAAACCAATTAGGCGATATTAGTTGGGTGAAACCCGGACAGGTAAGTTGGGAGTGGTGGCACGACGCTGCTTTATACGGGGTAGATTTTGAAGCAGGATATAACCTTGATTCTTATAAATACTACATCGATTTTGCAGCAACTTTTGGAATTCCATATATCATTATGGACGAAGGTTGGGCTATGAGTACGCGCGATCCATACACTCCAAATCCTAAAGTAGATGTAAATGAATTGATCCGTTATGGCAAAACGAAGAATGTGAAAGTTATTCTGTGGCTTACCTGGCTTACGGTAGAAAAGAATATGGAGCTATTCAAAACATTCAGCGATTGGGGTGTGGCCGGGGTGAAAATTGATTTTATGGATCGTAGCGACCAATGGATGGTAAACTTCTATGAACGTGTGGCTAAGGAAGCTGCCAAGTACCATATCCTGGTTGATTTTCATGGGGCATTCAAACCTGCGGGATTAGAATGTGCATATCCGAACGTGATTTCGTATGAAGGTGTATTGGGCTTGGAGCAAGGTGCTAATTGTAAACCAGACAATAGTTTATACCTGCCGTTTATGCGGAATGTATGTGGACCGATGGATTTTACTCCGGGAGCTATGCTGAATGCTCAGCCTGAGAATCTGGGTTATACACGAATTAAACCTGTAGGGACCGGTACCAGGGCATTTCAAATGGCAACTTATATTTGTTTTGAAAGTGGCTTGCAAATGCTGGCTGACAACCCTTTTAATTATTATCGCGAACGGGAATGTACTGAATTCATAACTAAAGTGCCTGTAACCTGGGATGAAACCAGGGCGCTTGTTGCAGAAGCTGGAAAAGTACTTGTGGTAGCAAAGCGCAAAGGAACCAAATGGTTTATCGGTGGAATGTGCAATGATTCGGAGAAAGTTAGGCTGATTGATGTGCCATTAAACTTTTTGTCCGAAGGAAAAACGTATACAGTAACTGCTTTCGAAGATGGAATAAATGCAGTACGTCAGGGGGCTGATTATAAAAAACGCCAGTTTGATGCCCATGCGAATGATTTGCTGAAAATTCGCATAGTGCGTAATGGTGGTTATGCTGCAGTATTGGAACAGAAAAATAACAATTAGACGTATGTTTGCTAGAGTCAGGATATTTTTAATTGTAGGGATGCTATTTGTTGCTCTTGCTTCATTTGGAAGTAAGAAGCAACAAACTCTTATTTCAAATTTAAAGTGCGAGTATCAATCAGAGCCAATTGGACTTGATGTGATAAAACCGCGATTTATCTGGAATTTTGAAACTGCCGGAAAAGGTTTTGCCCAGGAATATTATCAAATCAGCGTGGCATCTTCTCCTGAATTATTGCGTGCGGGGAAGGCTGATTTGTGGTTGTCGGGGAAAGTGAAAAGTTCGAGAGGTTATGCCGAATACATGGGCCGGAAATTGGCTTCGCATTCAACATATTACTGGAATGTTGCGGTTTGGGATAATAAAGATAAGCAAATGGTTTCTTCCATGGCATCGTTTGAAATGGCTAAAATGCAGATTACCGATTGGAATGCCCAATGGATTACAGACAATCATGATCGGGACTTTGAACCATCCCCACTTTTCCGGAAGAATTTTTCAGTACAAAAAACAATAAAATCGGCTCGCGTTTACATATGCGGATTAGGTTATTATGAATTGTTTCTGAATGGGAAAAGGGTGGGGAAGAACTATCTTGATCCTGGTTATACTCATTTTGATAAACGGGTGCTGTATGTGACGCATGATGTAACTTCTTTGCTACAATCGGGAGAAAATGTAGCAGCTGTCGTTTTGGGCAACGGTTGGTTCAATGAGCAATCGGTTGCAGTCTGGGATTTTCATAAAGCGCGCTGGCGCAATCGCCCGCAAATGATTTGTGAGATTCGGATAACTTTTACCGATGGGACAACAAAAACTATCGATACGGATCAAAGTTGGAAAACCAATACGGGCGCTTATCTCTATAACAGTATTTACAGCGGCGATATTTATGATGCCCGGTTGGAAGAAGATGGCTGGAATAATGTTGGGTTCAACGACCAAAACTGGCAGCCGGTTAAGGTAGCTAATGCACCGGCCTCAATTTTGCAAGCTCAGCAAATGCCGCCCATTCGAATAACAAAAGAAATCAAGCCTGTCTCGGTAAAATCATTTGGAGATACCATCCATGTTTTTGATATGGGTGAGAATTTTGCAGGACTTTGTCGTTTGAAAATTAAAGGGGAAGCTGGTGTCAGGATTATTATCAAGCACGGCGAGTTATTGAAGAAAGATGGACGGTTAGAACAAGGGAATGTCAATGTGTATTATCATCCCATACAAGCTAAAGAAATTTTCCAAACCGATATTTATACGCTCAAAGGCACTGGGAAAGAAGAAGTTTTCGCACCCGGTTTCAGTTATCATGGTTTTCAGTATGTCGAGATTCAGAGTTCAAAGCCGGTTTCATTGACAACTGATAATCTGACCGGACTATTTATCCGTACCGATTTAAAACAAGTTGGTAAGTTTAGCTGCTCCAATAAGCTACTTAATAAAATATGGGATGCATCGATTCAGTCGTATAAAAGTAATATACACAGTATTCCTACCGATTGCCCGCAACGGGAGAAAAACGGTTGGACAGCCGATGCACATGTGGCTGTGGATCTGGGATTGTTGAACTTCGATGGGATTCTCTTTTATGAAAAATGGATGAGTGATTTCATCGATAATCAAAACGACAAAGGCGAAATGGCCGGTATTATCCCAAGTGCCGGTTGGGGTTATGGCGAATGGCCGGGCCCTGTATGGGATGCTGCCCTTTTTATTATTCCCAATGCTTTGTACCATTATTATAACGATACCACTGCTATTGCGAGAGTGTATAAAACCTGTGGGGTTTATCTTGATTATTTAAAGAAAAAAGAAAAAGATAATTGCCTCAATTTTGGATTGGGCGATTGGGTTTACTACAAAGCGATAACCCCCAATGATTATACGTCTGCTTGCTACTATTATTACGATTATGTAATGATGAGCCGGTTTGCAGGTCTATTGGGCAAGGATACTGTGCAATTTAGCCAGAAAGCAATCAAGATAAAAGAACTGATCAATAACAAATATTTCAATGCCGGAACCGGTGTTTATGCCAATGGTACGCAAACTTCTCAGGCATTGGCGCTTTACCTGGGCATTGTGCCGGAGGGGAAAGAAGAGTTAGTAGCCAATAAGCTGCATGAGGCGGTGAAAGCTTCGGATTATTTTCTTGATTTTGGGTTGTTAGGCAGTAAAACTGTTCCAGCCATGCTTGCCAAATATGGATTTGTCGAGGATGCATTCAACATGGTTACAAAAGAAACTGCCCCTTCTTGGGGCTATTGGGTGAAGGAAAAAGGATATTCTACTTTAGCCGAAACGTGGACATTGTCGCCTGAATTTCACGATGCATCAATCAATCACGTTTTTATGGGTGATGTAAGTGCTTGGATGACTAATGCATTGGCAGGCATAACGCAGGATGCCAACCGTCCCGGGTTTAGTCACATTATTATTCGTCCATATTTTGTCAAAGGACTTGATTGGGTGAAAGGTGAGTATCAGTCGGTCAATGGGCTGATACGTTCGGAGTGGGAGCGAAAAGGTCATAAAGTAATCCTTAAAGTATCTATTCCTGCCAATACAACAGCCACTGTTTATGCCGATAAAACGTACGAAATAAAATCGGGAGAATATCATTTTGTCCTGAAATAATGCATGATATTCTGTTGCTAATCACTGAAGTATAAGTTGTCATTAAATCATTTCTGTATGCTTGGTTACGGTGTTCCGCGCTTGTGCTATCTCCTGAATTGTCTAGGCATAACTGAAATTACTATTCACAAATCATTGATTTATAAATCAAAAAAATATGATTAAAAATTTTGTATTCATCATTTTGTTTTTGTTCGTAATAATATTCTCTGAAGCCCAGAAGAAAGCAACGAACTATGTCAATCCATTTTTAGGCACTGCTACCTTGTGGGATAGCATTGACATCGGATATCAACCAACCCACAGGACCTGGGGTGCGGAAGTATTTCCCGGTTCTTCACTTCCCAATGCTATGGTCCAGTTAAGTCCTGTTACCCAGTTCCGGAGTGGTTCCGGTTATCAGTATGAAGATACTGTTATTTATGCTTTTATCCATACCAGCAAGGGACATTGGAATTTATGTAACATCCCCTTGTTGCCGGCTACGGGTGTCATATCGCCCGATAACTATTGTTCGGCTTATAGCCATAAAAATGAGTCGGCCCATCCGGGTTATTATCAGGTTTACTTAGAGCGATACGGTGTTAATGCTGAATTAACGTCAACTTTACGTTGTGCGTACCATAAATATACTTTCAAAGCAGGCCAAAGTAAAAAACTGATTGCGGATCTTTCAACATCTAATGAAAACGTGCGGAATTGGAGTATCTCGCAAGATGGTGAAAATGTATTTAAAGGTTTTCAGCAGGCTGGAGAAAAAATGTATTTTTATGCGGTCAGTAATCATAAGATAAAGAATATTGAATCGTTGAAAAAGGAAAAGAAAGAAATATCCGTTGTCAATTTTATCGACGCAAGTAAACCACTGGAATTACAAATCGGATTTTCGTTTGTAAGCATTGAAAATGCAAAAAAGAACCTGAAGAAAGAAATGCTTGGAAAAAGTTTTTCGCAAGTAAGAGCGGAAGCTACAGAAACCTGGGATAAATTATTGTCTAAAATCAAAGTTTCGGGAGGAACGGAGCGTCAGCGGGGCATATTCTATTCCACTTTATACCGGTCATTTCTGTGGCCTGCTTTACGAAGCGATGTGAACGGCGACTTTACTGATTTGAAGGGGAATGTTGTCAATAAAGGTTTCAGTTATTACACTGAACCATCATTGTGGGACGATTACCGGAATAAATTGGTTTTGCTTGGCATGTTGTCGCCTACTGTAACCGTTGATGTCATAAAGTCTTTGATCGATAAAGGCGAAAAAACCGGGTTCATGCCCACGTTTTTTCATGGAGACCATGCTTCAGCTTTTATTGCCGGATCATATTTGAGAGGATTAAAAGGGTATGATATTAAAAGTGCCTATAACCTGCTGCTGAGAAATGCAACCATTGAAGGCGGGACAAGGCCTTATATCACCGAATATATGGAAAAAGGATACATTCCGGAACAAGACATAGAGCATCCTGTTATTGAGACAAAAGCTACTGCCGGTGTTACCAAAACGCTGGAATATGCTTACGATGATTATGCTGTGGCTTTGTTGGCAAAAGAATTGAAAGACACGGCTAATTACACCATGTTGATGAAGCGGACCGGTAACTATAAAAACCTGTTCGATCCCACAACAGAATTGATGAGGGGGCGCTTAGCCAATGGAGAATGGATAAAAAACTTTGATCCTAAATATCCATATTATGAATATATGTACCGCGAAGCCAATGCTTGGCAATCTTCATTCTTTGCTCCCCATGATCCCAAAGGTTTAGTTGGGTTGTACAAGAGCAAAGCTGATTTTGAGCTCAAGTTGGATTCCCTTTTCTCAATACCGTGGAATGGGGTTGAAGCCTATAATATCTCCGGGTTTATAGGCCAATACTGCCAGGGCAACCAACCCGATCACAGCTTCCCGTTCATGTATTATTTTGTGGACAAGCAAGAAAAATCGCAGGTGATTTTGGATAGCATCATGAACCGTTTCTATGATTTGGGCAAAGATAAACTAGCTTATGCAGGAATGGATGATGCCGGTGAAATGTCGTCGTGGTACGTTTTTAATGCTATGGGGATATACCCCTTTTCTCCAGCCGATGATAAATACATTGTTTCTGTGCCACTTTTCGATAAGGTCGAATTCGATCTTGGAGATAGAACGTTTACAATTATCAAAAAGAATTCAGGACGGAAGATTGATAATATCAGGTATGGCGACAGAAACATTGATGGCTACTTTATTTCTCATCAGGAATTAAAGAACGGTAAAAAGTTAGTGGTAACGACCCGATAGCAAGGCAATCTTTTTTCTTTGCTTGCATGAGCCTGCCTTACATGCCGATTTAGCCGTCAATTAAAGTTATAAAGACTTCTGATACTGTCTGCAGGCTTGTGCTTTTTGTGAATTTGTGGAATATAAAAAATAAAATATTATTATGAGAAAACCATTAATGCTATTGTTATTATCAATGGCGATGATGACAAGTGCGGGTGCAAAACAAAATACTCCTGCAAAAGAATTTCGGGCCCCGGCTTTTCCGTTGATAACTTCAGATCCTTACTTTGGAGTTTGGTCAACAAGTGATAAACTCAACGAAGGAAATACCAGCCACTGGACTGGCAGAATCCAACCGTTGATCGGGGTACTGCGTGTAGATGGAAAATCTTACCGTTTCCTGGGGAAAGAGGAGACGGTTTATACTCCTATTCTGCCTACAGCTTCAACCGGGTTTTGGGATGCCACTTACGTTGAAAAACAACCCGAAGCTGGCTGGAATGAACTTAATTTCAATGATTTTGCCTGGAAAAAAGGCAACGGGGATTTTAGTACGAGAGAAAACTCCAGCTATGGGACTGCCTGGGAAACCAGTGATATATGGGTGCGCCGTACGTTTGAATTAAAAGAGGATTTAAGCACTCAACCTCTCTTTCTTGAATATTCAAACGATGATGATTTTGAATTATACATCAATGGGGTGAAAGTGGTGGATACCGGCAATAACTGCAATAAAAGAAAACTATTGGAACTTGACAGTAATGCAAAAAAATTACTGAAACCGGGTAAAAACCTGATAGCAGCGCATTGCCTTAACCGTGTAGGGGCGGGGTATCTTGATTTTGGCTTGCTTAAAAGGGTGGATAAAACATCTGTTTTTGAAACAAATGCTATTCAAAAATCAGTATCCGTATCGGCTACACAAACCCATTATACTTTTAATTGCGAATCGGTTCAACTTGGTTTGACCTTTACCGCTCCCCTGCTGATGGAAGACCTTGACTTGATCAGCACCCCGATAAATTATATCAGCTACGAGGTGAGTTCGTTGGATAAGAAAAAGCATGATGTTCAAATTTACTTCGAAACAACTCCCCAGCTGGCTTTGAATAACGATAACCAGCCGGTCAGGTCTGAAAAGATCAAAAAAAATAACTTCACTTACCTCCGTACCGGGACTATTAATCAACCGATACTTGGGCAAGCGGGAGATGATGTTCGCATTGATTGGGGCTACTTGTATCTGGGAGGGCAATTGTCCGGTCAGGAGAATGTGGCTTTAGGTGAGAGCAATTCAATGAAACGGACATTTACCACCAGTGGAATTTTGTTGGGCGATATAGATCCGAAAACATTGCCGGCCAACATGAAAGAGAAAATGACCGTATTGGCTTATACCAATAACCTGGGGGCGGTTTCTAAAGAACCGGTTAAAGGACATGTGATGATCGGATACGACGATGTGTATTCCATTCGTTATTTCTACGAAGACCTGATGCCTTATTGGAAGCATAATGGTAAGGTGGATATATTCCAGGCATTTGAAAAGGCCGAGAAATCTTATCCAAGCCTGATTGCTCGCTGCAATGAATTTGATCAAAAACTTAAAGCGGATGCAGAAAAAGCCGGAGGAAAAGAGTATGCCCAACTTTGTGAATTGGCCTACCGCCAGGCTATTGCAGCTCACAAGCTTGTAGAAGATAAAAGCGGAAACTTACTTTTCCTTTCGAAAGAAAATAATAGTGGAGGCTTCATTAATACAGTAGATGTAACTTACCCTTCGGCGCCGTTGTTCTTGGTTTACAATCCTGAATTATTGAAAGGAATGATGAACTCCATTTTCTATTATAGCGAAAGTGGACGTTGGACAAAACCTTTTCCGGCTCACGATTTAGGAAATTATCCAATTGCAAACGGGCAAAATTATGGCGGTGACATGCCGGTTGAGGAAGCTGGCAATATGTTGTTGCTTACCACTGCCATATCTTGTGTGGAAGGTAATGCCGACTATGCGCGTAAACATTGGGACGTTATGTCTGTTTGGGTGGATTACTTGCTCAAAGAAGGGTTGAACCCCGAAAATCAGTTGTGTACCGACGACTTTGCCGGTCATTTTGCCCATAACACCAATCTATCAATCAAAGCCATCTTGGGAATTGCCGGCTATGGTAAAATGGCTGCTATGTTAGGAAAAGAAGATGTTGCAGCGAAGTACATCCACGCAGCCCGCGATATGGCTGCAAAGTGGACTGCCATGGCAAATGATGGCGATCATTACCGCTTGACTTTTGACAAAGAAGGAACCTGGAGCCAGAAATATAATTTAGTTTGGGATAAAGTGCTTAATCTGGGAATTTTCCCGCAAGAAGTGGGTGATAAGGAGATTGCGTTCTATCTGAAAAATCAAAACAAGTATGGCTTGCCACTCGATAGCCGCAAAACGTATACTAAGTCCGACTGGATTATCTGGACGGCATGTTTAGCTAAAACACCTCAGGAATTCCAACAATTTGTCACTCCTGTTTACAACTATGCAAATGAAACTTCAACGCGTGTTCCGTTGAGCGATTGGCATGAGACTATCACAGGGAACTATGTTGGTTTTAAAGCCCGCTCGGTTGTAGGTGGTTATTTTATGAAGATGTTGGAAGTAAATCTCTCAGAAAAGAAATAAGAACTTAAGATCAGATTGTATTTTATGAGTTCTTCTTCATCTCATATTTCCGAGCGCATTGTTTGGGCTGATGTTCTTCGTTTCATTGCTATGTTCATGGTTATTGCTGTACATTGCACCGATCCGTTCAATATTTCGCCTGCTGCCAGATTAAATCCAGATTACAATTTTTGGGGAACTATCTATGGTTCTGTTTTGCGGCCATGTGTTCCCCTGTTTGTAATGCTTACCGGCATGCTTTTGCTGCCGGTTAAGATGGAAATAGGTTCGTTTTACAAGAAACGATTAATGCGGGTGGTATTCCCTTTTTTAATTTGGTCGGTTCTTTACGATTTATTTCCGTGGTTTACCGGTGTTATTGGTTGCGATCCTTCAGTTATTACAAAGTTCTTTGTGTATGCCGGCAATAATCCGTCTCAGGCTTTTGGAGCTAGTCTACATAATGTATTGATGATCCCGTTCAATTTCACGCCTATGTGTACACATATGTGGTATATTTATATGTTGATTGGTCTTTATCTTTTTATGCCGATTTTTTCAGCCTGGGTAAAAGATGCAACCGATAAACAAAAAGGACTATACCTCTGTATGTGGGGACTAACGTTATTTTTGCCTTACGTGTATGAATACGTAACCAGGTATATATTTGGTGCGTGTCCGTGGAATGGCCGATTCGATTTGTTCTACTATTTTGCCGGATTTAATGGATATCTGCTCTTAGGCCATTATTTATCCAAAGGAAATAACTGGAGTATTCTCAAAACAGTGTTAATCAGTGCAGGGTTGTTTGCAGTTGGTTATGCGGTTACATACATTGGGTTCGGTCAAAAAGTGGCCGACCCTAAATCGACCGAAGAACAAATAGAGTTATTCTTTTTGTATGGCACTCCTAATGTTGTTTTGATGACTATTGCTGTATTTCTATTGATACAGAAAGTTAGAATAACAAATGCATTTTGGGTAAATACATTTGCCAATCTTACTAAATGTGGTTTTGGAATTTATATGGTGCATTATTTCTTGGTTGGTCCCAGTTTTATGTTGGTAAACTTACTCCATGTGCCAATACCAATTCAAATACCGGTGGCTACAAGCTTCACATTTGGTTTTGCCTGGATATTTACCGTGGCAATGTATAAGCTGATGCCAGGTAAGGCTAAGTGGATAATGGGATAACTGAATTTTGAACAGGTAAGATAAAACTAATTAAAATACAAAGCAGCGAAAATGAATGATAAGTGATTTTTTGCTGCTTTTATATAGAAAAATGGCCTCGGGAAGCGGATAATTGCGGCCAAAACTTTTTGCAGAGGCTCAAAAATAAAATGATTGGGCCTCAAAATTTTGAAATGGTCTCAAAAATAAAATAATTGAGGCTAAAAAGTTTACATTGTCAACAAAAATAAAATAATTGAGCCTCCAAAATTTGAGGAAGCCTCAAAAATAAAATAAATGCGACTAAAAAGTTTACATTGTCAACAAAAATAAAATAATTGGGGCTCCAAAATTTGAGGAAGCCTCAAAAATAAAATAAATACGACTAAAAAGTTTACAGTGTTAGCAAAAATAAAATAAATGAGCCTCCAAAGGTTGAAATAGCCTCAAAAAACGAAAAAAACAAGGCATTAACAAAAAAACAAGACGAACTCAGTAAAAAACATAAACGACGAAGTATATTGTCTCAAATTTAATTTATTCCCGAATTGTTTAAATACCAGTATATATGAAAACTCACACAAAAATTTTGTTGATAATTGGAATCATCTTGTTACTCAGTTCTTCTTTGGTCCTGGCAGCAAACAGAAATTATCAAATCAATAAATCGCCATTGGTTGAAGCGCCGTATACGGCCCTACCGGTTGGTGCTGTAAGAGCCGATGGTTGGTTACTTAAGCAGCTTCAACTGCAAAAAGAGGGTTTGACTGGTTGTGCCGAGACTTTGTATTCATCCGCTAACGACCTGGGTGCAAAAAGCGACTGGTTGGGTGGAAACGGAGATGGTTGGGAACGCGTTCCATATTATGTAAAAGGATTGGTTGCATTGGCTTATACCTTACAGGATAATAACCTGATTTCAAAAGCCCGGAAATGGATTGAGTGGTCTTTGGATAGCCAGCAGCCCGATGGATTTTTTGGACCAAAAGGAAACAATGATTGGTGGCCCCGCATGCCCATGCTGTACGCCATTCGCGATTACTATGATGCTACTGCCGATGCCCGGGTAATTCCATTCCTGACAAAATACTTTCAGTATGAACTGAATAATATGGATAGCCGTCCGCTTTTCTCGTGGTCGAAATCACGAGGCGGCGACAATATCGAAATCGTTCTCTGGCTTTACAATCATACAGGAGATACTTTCTTACTCTCACTTGCTCATAAACTGAAAAATCAAACTTACGACTGGACTGATATCTTGGCTAATAACAGATTCATGTATTTTGGTAACGATTTTCAACCAAAACACAACGTGAATATAGCTCAGGCTATGAAAATGCCTGCTATTTATTATCAGAAGTCTAAATCTGAAGAGGATAGGGATGCGTTTGTCAAGGGTCGCACTTGGTTGTTGCAAGGCTATGGTCAGCCCGAAGGGATTCAATCGGGCAACGAGATGATATCCGGTAAGTCAGCCATGACAGCAGTGGAGCTGTGCACAATTGTTGAGCAAATGCAAAGTTGTGAAACGGCTCAGATGATTGTGGGCGATGCTTCAATTGGCGACCAGTTGGAAAAAATAACGTATAATGCATTACCCGGGGCGCTAAACAAAAACATTACCGGTTTGCAGTATTACACGCAGGCAAATCAGGTAAAGAGTGTGAATGGGAACAATAATTTTGCGCAGGAATACGATAATGGATTGCTGCCAAGCGCTTGGTCGGGGATGGGATGCTGCCGGTTTAATTTTCACATGGGTTGGCCCTATTTCGTGAAAACTATGTGGGCTGCAACGGCTGATAATGGATTGGCTGCCATGGCTTACGGCCCTTGTAATGTGACTGCAAAAGTAGCTGATGGCGTCAACGTGACGATTAAAGAAGAAACGAATTATCCATTTGACGAGCAACTTAATTTCATATTGACCACCGCTAAACCGGTTGAATTTCCATGGGTGTTACGCATTCCGGGTTGGTGTAATAATCCCCGGATAGAAGTAAACGGAGTTTCGCAAAGTGGAATTAAACCCGGAAAATTCTTTACGATAAAGCGTGTTTGGACTAATCAGGATAAAGTGACCCTGCACTTGCCGATGCATATTATACTGAATGATGAAGTGAATCATTCAACGAGTATTCAGCGTGGCCCATTGGTTTATTCACTCAAAATAAAAGAAGACCGGGCTCTTCGGGCTGATTTTGGCAATGGGTTTAAAGAATATAACGTATTGCCTCTGTCCGGCTGGAATTATGCCCTGGTTTTAAATAAAAATAATCCGGAGTCTTCCATTCAGCTGAACAAACGTGCAATGCCCGAAAATCCCTTTGTTCAAGAAACGACACCTGTGAATTTAATTGTCGGAGCAAAAAAGGTTTCAGCGTGGGGATATGCTTTAAATAATTTATTTGCTTGTGATCCGCCTGTTAGTCCGGTTCAAACAAATGAAGCCAGCGAACAGGTTACGCTAGTTCCATTTGGTGCCGAAACTCTCCGGCTGACTTGTTTCCCGGTGGTTGGTAAGCCTGCTAAGCCTGCTGCCAGCTTTCATGAAAATTTCTCAAATGCCGGTTTAATTGATTGGGTCAATTATGGCGGTAGCTTCTTTGTGCAAAACGGAGAATATGTTGCTACAAACGTTGAAGGTCGCCAAGGTTCAAAGTCAGTGCAAACATCAACCTCTTTTTCCGATTTTACCTACAATGCCAAAGTACAGGTAGGAAACACCGGCGATGGCGGACTTATTTTCAGGGCAAGTAGCTTTTCGCTGGGTGCCGATGAATATAATGGTTATTATTTGGCTCTAAGTGCCGAAAATAAAAGTATCACTTTGGGAAAAGACAATGGGCAGTGGGCGGTATTGAAATCCTTGCCAATGGATATTGATGCAAATAAATGGTATCAGGTTCGGGTTACAGCTAAAGGAACAAACCTGAAAATTTACATCGATGACATGGCGGTTCCAAAAATTGATTGCACTGACGCCTCATTCTCGTCCGGGTCTATCGGAGTTAGAAGTTACAATGCCGTTACCCGCTGGGATGATATCTTTGTGACAAAGTGATAATTGCATTGTATTCTGTATAAAAGCAAAAGGCCTTTATAATCATAAAGATTATAAAGGCCTTTTGCGGTACGGACGGGACTCGAACCCGCGACCTCCGCCGTGACAGGGCGGCATTCTAACCAACTGAACTACCGAACCAAGGTTTATTGTCAGGCATTATTTTCTAATGCGGTGCAAAGATACGGCAATTTTCCATTCTGGCAATACCCGCCAAAATCATTCTTGAATTTCCAGTCTTTGCAAGGAGTAAACAAAGTCAGAACAACACGGGCTAAATAAAAAGAACACAGCCGGAAAAGGTGAAAATTGATCGATTAATTCCAACCGACATTTCTTCGATTTCTATAAAAATAATTTATTTAAGGGAGCACAACCTCCCCAATCGCCCCATAGTCTGTCTTCGATATTTGACACAAAAAAAGCAACTCATTGCTGAATTGCTTTTTTGCGGTACGGACGGGACTCGAACCCGCGACCTCCGCCGTGACAGGGCGGCATTCTAACCAACTGAACTACCGAACCAAGGTTTATTGTCAGGCATTGTTTTCAAATGCGGTGCAAAGATACAGCATTTTTCCTTTCCGGCAATAGTTTCGCGAAAATAATTAGCTCCAAATTCGAAAAAAATAGGCTAAAATCCTTTTCCTGTACTATTCTTAGGCGGTAAGGGAATCAATAAATCTTCATTTTAAATACAAATTGTAGATATAAATATAGGTCTCCGATTAAAATGTTATCTTTGCAATCTGTTTATTGAAAAAATGAAATTAATGAAAGAACATGAGAATACGGCAGTATTATTGATGCACTGTCCAGACAAACCGGGGATTTTAGCTGTTGTTACCGAATTTATTAACCAGCACAAAGGGAATATTCTATATTTAGACCAATATGTAAATCGGGAAGAGAAGGTTTTTTTTATGAGGGTTGAATGGGATTTGACGTCTTTCCAAATTCCGAAAGAAAAAATTGAAGAGTATTTTGACACATTAATAGCAGTTCGTTATAATATGAATTTCCGGCTTTACTTTGCCGATACAAAACCACGAATGGCTATTTTTGTTTCCAAAATGTCACATTGCTTATATGATTTATTGGCTCGTTATGCTGCTGACGACTGGCAAGTTGAAATCCCGCTCATCATAAGTAATCATCCCGATATGGAGGCAGTAGCCAACCGTTTTGGAATAGAATACCATGTTTTCCCTATAACAAAAGAGAATAAAGCTGAGCAGGAAGCCAAACAATTGGAATTGCTCAAAAAACACAATATTACATTTTGTGTCTTAGCCCGGTATATGCAGGTTCTTTCTGCCGACTTCATCAATCATTACCCGAATAAAATCATCAATATACATCACTCATTCTTGCCTGCCTTTGCCGGAGCCAAGCCTTATCATGCTGCGCATGAACGTGGTGTGAAAGTTATTGGTGCTACAAGCCACTATGTGACAAGCGATTTGGATGCAGGTCCTATCATTGAACAAGATGTAACCCACATTTCGCACAAAGATACCGTTGAAGAATTAATAAAGAAAGGACGCGATTTGGAAAAAATAGTTCTTTCACATGCCGTCGAAAAACACATTGATCGAAAAATCTTGGCATATAAAAACCGAACAATTGTTTTCCAATAAGCCCTAATATTGGGGTTTGTGTAGCTTGTTTTTTTAATCTAGCATAAGATGAATGTAACCAGATTATTTGATTTGCTGGATAATTACCTGGAAAATTATCCAAATCAGGATGCTGCCTTAGTTTGTAAACGTGAAGGAGCCTGGAAAAAGTTTGGTATTCACGAATATGTGGAATTGACTAATAACATGAGTTATGGCATGTTAGAGTTAGGCATTAAACCAGGGGACAAAGTCGGGATTGTAAGTGGCAACCGTCCCGAATGGAATATGCTCGATTTTGCAGCTATGCAAATTGGAGCTATTTCTATTCCCATTTATTCAACCATAAGTCAGGATGACTACAGGCATATTTTGAACCATGCCGAAATGAAGATGATTTTTATCGAGGGTAAAGAACTGAGAAATAAATTAGAGCCTATTCTCCCGGAAATAAAATCGTTGAAAGAGATATTTACTTTTGTAGACCAGAAGAGCCAGTATAAGTACCTTGATCAACTCGTAGAATTGGGTAAAGAAAATCCGAAACCAAACGAACTTGCTGTGTTGAAGGCTAAGATTAATCCTGAGGATATGGCTACTATTATTTATACTTCAGGTACTACTGGAAGCCAAAAGGGTGTGATGCTTTCACACAGAAATATCGTAAGCCAATTGAAAAGTCTCGAATCTATTCCTGCAAAATGGAGTGACAGGGCCTTGAGTTTTTTGCCTCTTTGTCATGCTTACGAACGCATGTTGGTGTATTTGTATCAATACCTGGGCATGTCAGTGTATTACGCTGAAAGTTTAGCCACTATTGCTGAAAATATAAAAGAAATAAATCCCACCATGATGTCGTGCGTTCCACGCTTATTGGAAAAAATATACGATAAACTTTATCTTTCGGGAAAGAAACTGCCTTTAGCTAACAAAATGATTTACTACTGGGCTTTTGATTTGGCAACGAAATTTCAATTGGAAGAACTGGGTTGGTACTATAATTTCAGGCATAAATTGGCAGACAAACTTGTTTATTCGAAATGGAGAGCTGCAATTGGCGGAAATTTTGATATAGTGGTCTCGGGTGGTTCGGCTATTCAGCCTCATATTGCGTCTTTTTTTTCAGCAATCGGTATGCCTGTTTTTGAAGGCTATGGCTTAAGCGAAACTTCGCCTGTAATTGCAGTAAGCCAGCGTATAAAATACGGTCGAAAATTTGGAACAGTAGGTCTGCCATTACCGGGAGTTGAAGTGAAACTTGCAGAACGTGATGAAATTATTTGCCGTGGGCATAATGTGATGTTGGGTTATTACAAAGATCCCGAACTGACGGCCCAGGTGATTGACAAGGAGGGTTGGTTTCATACCGGGGATACCGGCAGATTCACTTCCGAAGGACAACTGATTATAACCGGCCGTTTGAAAAGCATTTTTAAAACTTCGTTTGGTAAATATGTCAATCCGCAGGTTATTGAATCAAAATTTACCGAATCGCCCTTTATCGAGAATATGATCGTTTTGGGTGAAAATAAAAAATTCGCAGCAGCTCTTTTGTCACCTGATTTTGTTTATTTGAAATCGTGGTGTATAAAGCATAAGATCGAATATGTGAGTAATACCGATATTATTAAACACCCTGTAGTGCTGAAGCGTTTTCAGGAAGAAGTGAAGCGGTATAATCAGTTGTTTGGTGATTATGAGCAAATAAAACGCTATCAGATTGTTCCAGATGAATGGACTGTAGCGACTGGATTCTTGTCTCCAACATTAAAAATAAAGCGGAAAGTGATTGAAACCTATTATGCCGGTAAAATTGAACAAATGTTCTCATAAACAAGGCTAACCGGTACTTAAAAGCTCACAAAAATAATCGATTTTTGTGAGCTTTTGATTATGAAAGTTTGTAGATTACTGGCTGTCAATTGCCAGTTGTAAATTATACTCGTATCTTTGCGGCGTGAAAAAAAGATTCTTCATATACTTTTCATATAAGGGTGCTGCTTATCATGGTTGGCAGATTCAACCAAACGGAGTTTCGGTTCAGGAGGTCTTGACCCGGGCTTTGTGTACTATTCTGCGAACCGAATTGGAAGTGGTGGGAGCGGGAAGAACCGATGCAGGTGTCCACGCTAAGTTGATGGTCGCCCATTTCGATTTAGAAATTGATTTACCCGCCGGATTTGACTTGGTTGCAAAATTAAATTGCTTCTTGCCCGGTGATATTGCGGTTTTCAAAATAGTTGAAGTGAAACCGGAAGCACATGCGCGTTTCGATGCTATTTCACGTCGGTATGAATATCATATTGTAACGCATAAAGATGTTTTCAAAACAGAACTTACTGCTCGTGAAAGCATAAAACTCGACTTCGAAAAGATGAACGCTGCGGCCAAAACTCTATTGGAGTATAGCGATTTTACCAGTTTCAGCAAACTTCACACGGATGTAAAAACAAATAATTGTGTTGTTTCGCATGCCGAATGGACAAAGCAAGGTGATGAATGGGTTTTCACGATTGAAGCTGATCGTTTTTTGCGGAACATGGTGCGCGCTATTGTGGGAACACTGTTTGAAGTTGGTCGTCAGAAAATGTCACTTGAAGAATTTAGAATGGTTGTAGAATCAAAAAATCGTTGTAAAGCAGGAACTTCTGTGCCTGCTAGAGGATTGTATCTGGTTGAAATAAAGTATCCTGATGCCATTTTCGTACATTAGGTTGCTTTATGTTTTGAATTTTAATTGTACATTATTTGTTGTTTTATGTGGTTAACACTTGCTTTCGTATCTGCTATTTTATTAGGATTGTATGAAGTTTTTAAGAAGGTTTCGCTGAAAGATAATGCTGTAATCCCGGTAATCCTAGTTTCTATTTTATGTTCTTGTACGATTCTTGCTCCTTTTTTAATTGTATCTGAATTTTTCCCTGACTTACTCAAAGGATCAATTTTTTTCGTTCCCCGTGTTGATCTTCATGCACATCTGCTATTTATACTGAAAGCTGTGATTGTTTTAACGTCGTGGCTTTTTGCCTATTTTGCATTAAAACATTTGCCGCTTTCACTCGCTTCACCTATTAAAGCAACACAACCGGTATGGACGGTACTTGGAGCTATGCTTATCTTTAGTGAGAAATTGAATGGTTTTCAAGCTGCGGGAGTTGGAGTGACGCTACTTTCTTTTTATATGTTCTCAGTTGTTGGGAAAAAAGAAGGAATTTCGCTCAAGACTAATAAATGGTTTTGGTTTATTGTTTTGGCTACACTCACCGGAGCCTTGAGCGGATTGTACGATAAATACTTGATGAATAAATATGATACGATGTCTGTTCAGGTCTATTATACTTTTTACCAAGGTATTATCATGGCTATTATCACGTTGTTTTTGTGGGCTCCGACTCGAAAGAAAACAACTCCCTTTAAATTCAAATGGGCAATTGCTTTTATTGCTATATTTCTGGTTGTAGCTGATTTTGTTTATTTTTATGCACTCGCATTGCCCGGCTCTATGATTTCAGTAGTTTCTACCATTAGACGTTCAGGCGTGATCGTTCCTTTTTTCTATGGAGCTATTGTATTGAGGGATAAAAATATAAAACTTAAGATACTTGATTTGATTGGAGTTCTTGTTGGAATGCTCTTTTTGTATTTAGGTTCAAAATAATTTACGTTGATTGGCTTGTTAATAGGGCTGAAATACAGTTAGTTGTGATTAAATGTTTTGTATTTAAAATCTATTATTTTGTAGCTGAAATAAAAACCGTAAAAATTGTTTGATAAT
>Ga0318567_10000063_pt1 | contig 48383 bp, 35 predicted proteins | sample GRESIP088b5f20_FD_203691 | JGI IMG/M metagenome (GOLD analysis project Ga0318567, IMG submission 203691) | Tropical soil microbial communities from Luquillo Experimental Forest, Puerto Rico - GRE.SIPMG.088b5f20 | ecosystem: Environmental > Terrestrial > Soil > Tropical forest > Bulk soil...
ATTACAAACTGATCAGCAGGAATATTCAGTTGACTGGAACGCCATGTACAGCAACATTACTGCCGAAAGCGAAACGCCTGTTTTGCCATTGCATACATACGAAAAGAAACCTTCCAGTAACCGCAAATGGCTATTGGCAACTTCAAGTGTTGCGGCCATGTTGCTCATTTCCGCAGGCATTTATTTCCTCAGCAACAAAAAGGAAACACCCGTTGCCACCGCACAATTGCAATCAAAATTTGGCAGCGATGTGGCGCCCGGCGGCAACAAAGCAATGCTCACACTTGCTGATGGAAGTGCGATTGTGCTTGACAGCGCCAACAATGGCCTGGTAGCAAAACAAGGTAACAGCGACGTTGAAAAACCTGCTAGCGGACAATTGGTTTACAACCCAGCAAAAGCAACCGACAACACTACAATTCAATACAACACGCTCACCACACCAAGAGGCGGTCAATACCGCGTCGTACTACCTGACGGCACCAAAGTTTGGCTGAATGCCGCATCCTACCTGAAGTTTCCAACGGCATTTACGGGCGACAAAAGAAATGTGGAACTAAAAGGCGAAGCCTATTTCGAGGTGGCACAAAATGCAAAACAACCGTTTGAAGTTGCGGTAAACAATATGCAGGTGCAGGTTTTGGGCACCAGCTTCAACATCAACGGCTATGATGATGAGAGCAATATCAAAACCTCACTCATCGATGGAAAAGTAAAAGTGGTGAGTGAAAATAGCTCAAGCATTCTCGCACCTGGGCACGAGGCCATCATGAATAAAAGCACCAACGATATTAAAGTTGCAGAAGCAGATGTAGAAAATGCCATTGCATGGAAAAACAATGTATTCTCTTTTCAAAAAGCTGATATCCCGACCATCATGAGACAGATCGCAAGATGGTACGATGTGGAAATAAACTATGAAGGAAAAGTAACAAAAGACAAATTTGTGGGCGACATATCACGCAACAGCAATGTCTCGGAAGTATTGAAAATACTGGAGTTGAACAAAGTTCATTTTAAAATAGAAGGCAAAAAAATAACTGTGCTGCCATAGGGTAGTGAGTTGTGAATATTGAGTTATGAGTCGGTCGCTAAACCTTGAACCACCCACTCAAAACTCATAACTCAAAACTTACAACTTCTCTAAACATTAAAAACCAAAACCACTAATGAGTTAACGTAAACACAACCGCTGAACTCCCCATAAAAACAAAAGCCGGAAGTGCTGCTACACGACCGGCGGAAGTTGGGGATCATCAGAAATTTTGAGACAAAACTGCATTGACTAATCCCAACCATTACAAAAGTATGAATTTAACTGCTTTTAGCGGGCGCGTGCTTATACGCGACCTCGCGAAAAACAAAATTTTCACCGTGATGAAACTGACTGCTATTATTTTACTTGTGGGTTGCTTACAGGTATCTGCCGCAGGCTATTCTCAAAAAGTAACCATTTCCAGGAAGAATGCCTCGCTGGAAACGGTATTTAAGGACATTAAGAAACAAACAGGCTACCTGTTTTTCTACAATGCCAAATTACTGGAAGCGGCACACGAAGTAGACATCGATCTTAAAGATGTTCCACTGACTGATGCGCTGAAGGAAACACTGAAGGGCCAGCCATTTACTTACAGCATTGTAAACAACACCATCGTTATCACTTATAAAAAAGAAGACGCCACTCCCCAGGTTGTTGCAACCTCCGTGGTATCGGACGTGCGTGGTAAAGTGATCGATGACAAGACCGGGCTGCCTGTAGCAGGCGCCACCATTAGTTTAAAAGGTAGCAAACAGATCATTGCGAGCAACGGCAAAGGAGAGTTTGCCATTCCTTATACACAGGGCATGACCATTACTGTAACTTCTGTTGGTTATGAAAGCCAGGAGTTAAAACTAACAGACAGCAGCTATATAACGGTTAGGCTTACCCTAAAACCAGAAGCGCTTGACAAAACGATCGTGACCGGTTACCAGGTGTTGAAGAAAGATAACTTCACCGGTACGGCCATTACAGTTTCTGGTGAAGATCTTAAGAAAATGAATCCGCAGAACATGCTGCAAAGTATTTCTGTGTACGATCCTTCATTTAAAATTGTTGAAAACAATATAGTAGGTTCAAACCCCAATTCACTTCCAAACATTACCGTTCGTGGAAGCACCGCATTGCCTTCCGGCGCGAATGAAGTATTGAGCCGGGATAATTTGAAAAGCAATGTGAACCTGCCAACCTTCATCATGGATGGCTATGAAGTGAGCCTTGAAAAAGTGTACGACCTTGACGTTAACCGCGTGCAGTCCATCACCATATTGAAAGATGCCGCTGCGACTGCAGTATATGGATCACGTGCCGCAAACGGAGTGGTGGTAATCACTACAAAAGCACCTAAAGAAGGAAAGCTTGCAGTGTCTTACAACTACGAGTTAAACGTTACCAGTCCTGACCTTAGCGACTATCATGTTTTGAATGCTGCTGACAAACTCGAATATGAAAGGCTTGCTGGTCTTTACGATCAAAGCCATGTTCCCGGTGCGTCACAGGATGAATTGGATGCGCTCTACTATCAAAGAAAAGCATTGGTTGTTGGCGGCGTAAATACTTACTGGCTCTCACAACCATTGAAGACAGCTATTGGCAACAAGAACTCTTTATACCTTGAAGGCGGTACAAGCTCCATGCGCTATGGATTGGAACTGCGTTACCAGACTGCTCCCGGTGTAATGAAGGGTTCCGGCAGAGACAGGTACAGTGCGGGTTTGAGCCTTTCTTACAATCCAGGCAAAAAGATCATGTTCCGCAATGCAATTACTGTAACTCAGGTTAATGCAAAAGAATCTCCGTATGGAAACTTCGCGGATTATGTTTCGATGAACCCTTATTATCCAAAAACAGATTCTGCAGGTAACATCGTCAGAGTGATAGACAAGTGGCCGGGCACGGGCCAGGCAAATGACGGGCAGGTGTTGAACCCTATGTACAATGCCACCACAGGAAGCTTCAACAGAACGAAATATCTTGAACTGATCGATGCGCTTTCATTGGAGTGGAACATCACCAACAACCTGCGTTTACGCGGTTTGGTGAGTTTGACCAAAACAAAAACAGATCAGGACGCGTTTACGTCTCCCTTTGCCAACGACTATTATTTTTACTCCCCGCAGGATATTAAAAAACGCGGATCATACACTTACGGCAATGAAGACATGACAGCTGTTGATGGAAACATCATGCTGACGTACAACAAACAGCTTGGTGGTCACTACATCAACCTTGCACTGGGATCAAACATCCGTTCAGTAATTGATGATTACAAAGCATTCACTGCGATTGGTTTCTCTAACGACAGGTTCACCAATATCGGTTATGCAAATGCATATCCTGAGGCATCAACACCATACAGTTCTTACCAGCAGGAGAGACTGGTTGGTTTCCTCGGAACGCTCAACTACACATACAGAAACAAATATTTGCTTGACTTCTCTTTCCGTGAAGATGGTTCTTCGAAGTTTGGAAGCGATAATAAAATGGCGCCTTTCGGAGCGTTGGGCGTTGGCTGGAACATTCACAAAGAAGATTTCTTCCGTTCAAACATTTTTAGCCAGGTGAAGCTGAGAGCAAGCACTGGGGTTACCGGCGCGGTATCATTCCCTCCGGATATGGCCATCACCACGTATAACTATTATACCAACAACTGGTATTCTACAGGCGTTGGTGCAGCTGTAACCAATATCGGTAACAACAATTTGCAATGGCAAAAAACGCAAAACTTCGACGTTGGCCTTGACCTCGGTTTGCTGAAAGATCGCATCATCATTTCACCGAGATATTATTACAAATACACGAGAGGTATGTTGTCCGACATCATATTGGCGCCATCAACAGGAAGCTCTACGCAAAAAGCAAACCTGGGCGATGTAGAAAATTATGGTGCAGAGTTGAACGTAAGAGCAGTGCTTTACAGACAGAAGAACTGGAACATCAGCGTGTTCGCAAACATGACCGCAAACAGAAACCAGGTAACGAAAATTTCCAACTCGCTTAAAAAGTATAACGACAATGCAGACACTGCTCAGGTAGGTTCCATGAAAGGCGTGCCACTAGTGCGTTACGCTGAGGGCCAATCACTCGACGCTATTTATGCAGTGAGATCAATGGGCATCGATCCTGAAAACGGCAGAGAAATCTACATGAAAAAAGATGGTACGCTTACTTATGACTGGGATGTAAAAGATAATGTGCCAATCGCAGTGACTACCCCAAAAGCAGAAGGATATTTCGGTACAAGTGTGTCTTACAAAGGCTTTATGCTGAATGCAACATTCTATACAAAGTTTGGTGGTTACCTGTACAACCAAACATTAGTTGACAGAGTAGAAAATGCTGACCCAAAAAAGAATGTGGACCAACGAGTGTTTGATGAAAGATGGAGACAGCCGGGCGATAAAACTTTCTACAAGGACATTGCGAGCCAGGATCAAACGCAGACTACATCAAGGTTTATACAGAAGGATAATGTTTTGCAAATACAATCACTGTACTTCTCTTATGACTTTAATAAAAAACCAATTGAGAAGATCGGCATGAAGAACCTGAGATTGGCGCTGACAGCAAACGACGTTTGGCGCTGGTCGTCCATCAAAGCAGAAAGAGGTATCGATTACCCGTTTGCAAGAACTTTCACGTTCTCATTGCAGACATATTTTTAAATCGGTGTGAATGTAGTTAAACACTAAAAGGTAAAGCATGAAAAAAAATATTCTAATCATAATAATCATTGCAACGGCATTTACATCCTGCAAAAAATGGCTCGATGTAACGCCGCAATCGCAAGTATCGGAAGAGGATCTTTTTAAAACAGAACAAGGCTTCGAGGAAGCAATGAACGGAATTTACTCCCGTTGTGCCCAGGGCGATCTTTATGGCACTGAGCTTACATTCGGTTTCCCTGATGTACTGGCGCAAAACTTTTCCATTGAGTCTGCTTACGACGAGCGAAAATATTTGCAGACATCTTTGTACAACTATAAAGACGCAGATTTTATAAGCCGGAAAGACAACGCATGGAAAGGATTGTACAACGCAATAGGCAACTGTAATCTTATACTGGAAAATGTTGACAGCAAAAAGAACTTGTTTACCGACATCGGTCATGATCTTATTAAAGGCGAGGCACTCGGAATGCGTGCCTATCTTCACTTTGATGCGCTGCGTTTATTCGGTCCTTCATTTGCAACAGGTGCCAGCACAAAAGCAATTCCTTACGTAACGAGTTTTACCAACAAGGTTACAACCTTATCTACTGTTACAGAAAGTCTTGACAAAATGATCGCCGATCTGTTGGCAGCGAAGGAACTGCTAAGACCAGTCGACCCGATCATGAGTGCATCTTACAGAGTGAATTATCCAAACATTACCGATACACTTCAATACACTGAAGAATCATCAACCGATCTATTCTTACAAAACAGAAGACATCGTTTCAATTACTATGCGGCGTGTGCAGAATTGGCAAGAGTGTATCTGTATAAAGACGACAAAGTGAATGCTCTTGCAAACGCAATGGAAGTGATCAACTCAAAGAAGTTTCCTTTTACTGACAAAGCGGATTTCATCAACTCAGATATCAAGCTTAAAGACAGGATCATGTACAAAGAATTGATCTTTGCTTTCTACATTCCTGATATGGTGGATGAACTTTCACTGTACTTTAACCAGGGAAATGCAAGCTTGCTCATCAAACAATCCGGCGCTGATTTCATGTATGAAACAGCCGGTGTAGGTGGAAGCGATAACCGTTACAAACAATGGTTCGAAACCGTAAATGCAGGCGTTGGCAATCTCGCCTTGCAAAAGTATGTGCGCAACCCGGACGCGAAAGTTGATGATGTAACTGCAAACAGACACCCATTGATGGCGCCTGCACTAAGACTCAGCGAAATGTTTTACATCGCCGCAGAATGCACGTACGATGCCAATCCACAGCAGGCGCAGAGTTTGGTGGATACGGTGAGAACAGCAAGAGGCATCAATGAGTTTTTAGCGACAGCTTCTAAAGATGAATTCATGAATGAACTCGTAAAAGAGGCCCGCAAAGAATTTTATGGTGAAGGACAAATATTCTACATGTACAAACGCCTCAACAAATCCATCGTTGGATTGAATGGCGGGTCGTACGGACCTTCCAGCAGCATATTTGTATTGCCTTTACCAAATGATGAAATAGAATTCGGACAAAGAAACTAACAGCGTATTCATTCATTCAAAATTTTGAGCATGAAAAAATTATTTCCCATCATACTACTTGTACTTACAGTTGCTTCCTGCAAGAAGGCAGAGGAACTGAAGTACAACAGCCCGGACAACATCGTTTTCGATTTTAGTTCCGATCAGAAAGACAGCATCCTGTACACCTTTGCTTACACTCCGGATCTGGCGCTTGATACAATTATGATTCCTGTTCGCATTTCTGGCAGTCAAACAAATAACGACAGAACTTTTATCATCAAGGCAATGCCAGATTCGTCTACTGCTTTACCGGGCAAACATTATGAAGCATTTAAAGACAGCTATGTAATGCCGGCAAACAAAGGCAGAGTATCCATTCCGTTGGTTATCTACAACACGGATAGCGCCTTGCAAAATCAATCGGTTAAACTGAAGTTCAAACTATATGCAAACGACAACTTCGGCACTGCACTTGTGGACGAGATCAACGGAACACTTGTATTTTCAAGCACTTTGGAAGAACCAGCCTGGTGGACATCCTGGCTCGGCGATTACTATTCCCGCACAAAACATTTGCTTTTTCTTATTGCCACTAATGGCGTAAGAGACATGTCATACGGCGCCAGTGTTGGATTTGATGTTCCTAAAAATTTATACATCGTAAGTCTGCTTACAACTCTTTTAGCCAATCCGGCAGCATGGGTGAAGAATAATCCGGGACGCGGTTATGTGCTTGAAAAAATACAGGACAGCGACGATTATTATTTCTACAGCATTAATAACCCTGCTAAAAAGATATTGTATAAGAAAGATGATGGCGCAACCACTTATCATTTTATTGATGAGTTTGGACAGAGGATAAATTAAAAAGTAAAACAGCCTACAATTCAATTAGCGTATCTGTATTACAAGCTTTTTGAATTTTGATTTTTGACTTTTGACTTAAAATTTAACAGCATGAAGAAACTATTAATCATCATATTTTCCGTTTCACTCGCAGTTGCTTTTAACTCCTGCTATAAGGACAAAGGCAATTACAGCTACAACCTTCCCGAAGAACCAACTGTAACAAACCTTGACACAGTGTACAAAGCGGTGGTAGGAGACAGCCTTATCATTACACCAACCATCACCACGAAAAGCAAGGCCAACCTGAGTTTTGACTGGCGCATAGGCGGGCCAACAGTGAGCGACATCCATTTCTCCGGTTCTTCGTTGAGAATGCTTTTCGGGCTGGGTACAGGCAGGTTCTATGGCCACTTAACCATTATCAATAACGATAATGGCATGCACTATTTTCATGATTTCTACATAGATGGCATCACGAATTTCAGCGTTGGCACGGCAGTACTAAGTGTTGAAAACAATGTGACACAGTTCTCATTTATTCAACCTGACGGCGCGTTGCAACCGAGATTGTATGCGGCATTGCAAGGAGAGAACCTGCCTGCAAAACCTCTGTGTATGGTACCTACGATCCATCAACAAATTGTGCCGATAACCGTGTCGAGCTATTGGGTGTTGACAGAAAATGGCGGCGTTCAAATAAGCGCTGATTCTTTAAAGCGCGTAAAGGACATGGCCGGCAATTTCTTTAATGCGCCGGATACAACAAAAGTTACGCAAATGTCAGGCACGCAGCTTGGTGTGATCACAGGCGTCATCAACAACAGGCTTTACGCAGGTTTCTGGCAAACCTGGAACATGGCGCCAATCTATGGAATGTTTGGCCTGGCCGCGGGTGGCGACTATACTTTGTCAAACGGCCTCATCTATACCAGTGGCAATACCGGCGACTTTTACATTGGATATGATGCTGTAAAAAAGGATATCATTCGCTTTAACGTTTATGGACAACCAATGTATTTTGGCACCCAATACAGCGTTATCGGCACTGCGTTTGACCCAACCAATGTTGGTTTGGATTTAGTAACCATGATGCAGGTCAACAAAGGCAATTGCTTCCTCTTCGGAACAGCATCAGACGGCACTTTGTATGAATTGAAGTTCAGCGTAAACTTCACGGGGCCGTTCCAGGTAACAACCATTTACAAACGTGCATTCGTTCAACCATCGTTGATTACAGCAACAACAAAATGGCAGGCGACAGACGATGAAATGTTTTATTTCAACTCTGGCAGCAAAGTGTACAGGTACAATCCAACCAATCAAAACCTGACGCAGCTTACAACAGATTTTGGCGGCAAGGATGTAACGATGATAAAGCTAATCGACCAAAACACGCTGGTAGCAGGCGTTGACGGCTCATTGTATTACCTGAACATCAGCACTGGTAAGAACGGAGATTTAATCAAGAAAATAGATGGCATACCGGGATCTCCCGTTGATATAGCAGTAAGAGCACAGTAGTTCTTTTTTCTCATGCGTTTAAGTGTGTTTTTTTACGGCCCATTCGTCAAGGATGGGCCGATTTTTTTGCAGGCTGCGTAGAGACGCATGAAAATGCGTCTCTTTCAATTTTCGGTGTTGTAAGTTGTAATTGATGGTATGTTCGTGGCAGTCGTTCGGGCATTACAGGAGACGCATTATCATGCGTCTCTATGGCCCCAAAAGAAAAAATCCCCTCCAGGCAACTATTTTTTAGCATCCTCGTATATACTAACAAAGACCGTCTAGCGAGAGAATGATTACCCACTTATAAGCACATTATGAACGGACATGCAGAATCTTACACCGAGGTGGCTGTGCAGCCATCGTCAATGCCACTGCGAACCCCTGAACTCAACGTTGTTTACCGCAACGAAAAGTTGGCGTCGCCGTTGGATAAATCATTGAACAAGCTATTAAAAAGAACAGTGGACATTCTCATTTCGGTGTTTGCTATCGTCTTTATTCTTTCGTGGATGGTGCCACTGGCGGCCATCATCATCAAAATAAATTCCCGCGGGCCGGTATTTTTTATACAAAAGCGCCATATGAAAAATGGACAGGTTTTCAACTGCATCAAATTCAGAACGATGGTTGTAAACGAACATGCAGATAGTCTAGGAGCCTATGAAAATGATAAAAGGATCACCCTGACCGGCCGCATATTTCGCAAAACACATTTAGACGAATTGCCTCAGTTCCTGAATGTTTTAATGGGAGATATGTCCTTTATCGGCCCGCGTCCGCAAATGATAGCGGAGAATTTACGCAACGAATTATTGATCAATTCATATTCATCACGACACTTTGTGAAGCCTGGTATCACGGGCCTTGCACAGTCGTTTGGACAATATGGCTATACTGAGGATATTGACACATTGAACCAACGCCTTGACATGGATATGTACTATATCAGAAACTGGTCGCCAAAAATGGACATGGCGATCATCGTGCGCACGATCATTACTGTTTTCATTCTCTAACACTTAATCGCCTGCCACATGAAGCTCATCATCAAACATATTTTCCAGGCACTTACCAGAGAGGAGAGAAAAGCTTTGTGGTCCATGATCTTTCCTGACATCCTGCTAAGCTTGCTGGACATAGGTTTCATGGCGGTGCTCGTGTGGCTTACCGCCATGTATGCAGGATCGAACAATGCATCTGTTGAAGCCGTTAATCATTTCTTCGGAAAAAATTCGCTTTGGCCAATTGCCATTTTTTTAATTCTCTTCATTGCAAAAAATGCTTTTGCCGGTGTAGTGCTCACCAAACAATTCCAGTTCATCTACAAAGTGGCGCTGCGAATCTCCCGCAGCAATCTTATCAGTTATTTTCACTCAGATTATGCAGAACACGTGCAGACCGCGCCGGCGATTTACGTGAGAAAAATTTCGCAGGAGCCGATCGAGTTTTGCTACTATGTTTTGCGAAGCTTTCAGCAAATGGTTGCGCAGATCATTTTGATTTTAGTAACCATTGTAGCGGTGCTATTGTATAGTCCGGTTATCTTTTTATTGTTGCTAATCGTTTTATTGCCGCCTGTCATCATGTGTTCGTCATTGATGAAACGTAAAGTGGACAATGTAAAAAAAGTGGTGAAGAAAAACAGTGAACAGTCTCTGCAATATTTATACGAGGCACTTGCAGCTTTTGTTGAAAGCAATGTGTACGATGCCCAGTCGTTTTTTACCGAACGCTATATCAACCACCAACAGTTAATGAATGAGGGACTGGCATCGCAACAAAGCATACAAGCTTTGCCTTCAAGATTCATAGAAGCCTTTGCAGTTGCCGGTTTGTTCATTCTTGTAGTGATCAACAAAACATTGTCTGGAACCGTGCACCTGGAGGTGGTAACACTTGGCGCCTTCATTGCGGCAGCTTATAAAATAATTCCCGGTGCAGTGAAAATATTAAATAGCGCCGGCCAAATAAAAGCCTACGAATTTACCATACATCCTCTTCCTACGCAACAGGAAAAGGTTGAAGCGAACAACAATGATGTTGTTGAACAAGGCATTCAAGATGTTGCCTTCGAAAATGTTTCTTTTGCTTACAGACCATCTATGCCGGTGCTGAGTTATTTCAATTTGTCGTTGCATCGTGGCGATATGGTTGGCATACATGGACTTTCCGGCAAAGGAAAAACAACAGTCGTTAATTTGTTGCTCGGCTTTTTGTCGCCATCATGCGGCTCTATAAATATTAACGGCGTTGCTACTTCTACAGAGGATCGCAAGAAAATGAGACATTTGATTGCTTATGTAAAACAACATCCTTTTTTGTTCAACGATTCTGTTTGGAACAACATCACGCTCGGCAGGGAGGACGGTGAAAATGCGGAAGTGGAAACAGTACTTCATGCAACAAGCATGCAGCAAATTGCCTCCACTGGTTTTGATGCACAACAAACCCACATTGCAGATGCAGGCAGGGATCTCAGCGGGGGCCAGCGTCAACGCATCACCATCGCACGTGCGCTATACAGGAACGCAGACCTTATCATACTTGATGAACCATTCAAAGAACTTGATGAAATGTCGGAGATCAAACTGCTCAACTATTTCCAGGAACTCGCATCGCAGGGAAAGATTATTGTACTGATCACGCATAATAAAAGCAGTTTGCATTGGTGCAATAAGGTGGTGGAGATTGATGAATAGAGCGAATTAATAATTAATAATTAACAGGGTGAGCCACTCCAGAATAGTAACTCCCCATCCTTTAAGAGTTTGGCGAATTAATGGTGTGCCTTTAATTTTTAATTATTAATTATTAATTGGCGCAAAGGACTGCCACAAATAAATTTGAATCTCAAATAGAATGAATTCCAACTCGCTCATACTGCTCACCCCCGGTTTTCCCATAAATGAAGCGGACTCAGCCTGCCTGCCTTCCATACAGGTGTTTGTAAAAAACCTGCAGAAAAATTATCCATTGCTCAATATTGTGATCATTACTTTTCAGTATCCTTTTGTTGAGAAAAAATATATATGGAACGGCATACAGGTAATCGGCATTGGGGGCGCCAATAAAGGAAAACTTTTTAGACTAAGGGTTTGGATAAAAGTATGGCGCATTTTAAACGGCCTGAAAAATCAACAACACATTATCGGAATCCTTAGTCTTTGGTTGGGAGAATGTGCTTTGCTCGGCAAGCGATTCGGCAAAAAATATCGCATCAAATATTACACATGGTTGCTGGGACAGGATGCAAAAAAGAACAACCGCTATAAAACGCTGATGCGTTCTGAAGGCAGTGAGTTGATTGCCATTTCAGACAGTGTTGCAAAAACATTCAAGGAGCACTATGGAATTAGAATTAACAATATTGTTCCCATCGGTATTGATGAAAGTTTGTTCACGAACAGGCAAACAGAACGGGACATTGACATAATGGCCGCGGGTTCTCTTATTCCATTAAAACAATACGATGTATTTATTGACGTAGTAAAACAAGTAAAGGAAAATGTGGGCAAACTAAAAGTCCTGCTTTGTGGCGAAGGTCCTGAAAAAGCAAAACTGCATGAATTGCTGGAGCGATATCATTTACAGGATGATGTCACTTTAACAGGCGAGTTACCTCATGCGGAAATACTCACCAACATGCAGCGTGCGAAAATATTTCTACATACTTCTTCCTACGAAGGCTTTAGCACCGTTTGCGCAGAAGCCACTGCAGCCGGTGCGTATGTTATCAGCTTTTGCAAACCAATGCAGCACGACATACCGCACTGGTTCATTGTTCGTACCGCGGAGGAAATGGCTAATCAAACTATCACTCTCTTAAAAAACCATCAACTGCAACACTCACGCGTTACTGCTTACCGGATCGACGACACTGTTGCCGACATAATGCGGTTGTTTGACAAGTAGCGCGGTGCAGATATCACAAAGTTCGGCTGCTATTTTTTCAAATGAATAGTTCGCTCTAAAATGTGCTGCTACCTTCCGCGACATTTCTTCCACATCATACTGATCGAGAATTGTCAGCAGCAAACTCAAAACATTAACATCGCCCGGTGGAAATAAGAAGCCGGTTTCTCCGTGTTGCAAATATTGTTGCATCGTTGGAATGTTGGTCGCTATTGGCACACAGCCGCAAGCCATCGCCTCGAGTAATGCAAACGCGCCGTATTCGTGATGACTTCCTGTAATGAAATAGTCAGCAGCATTGTACCACATTTCCAACTCAGTTCTATCCCTTCTCCCAAGCAAGTGAACATGGGCGGACAACAAATCATTTTGACTCACCAAATCAATTATGGCCCAAAGCAGTTCTTCTGACTGGTAGATCATGTACAAGTGTGCGTCGGCATTAAACTCAAGATATTTCGCGAAGGCACGGAGAATTGTCAGTGGATCCTTGTTGTTATTAAGCCTTCCTACCCACAGGAAAACAGTTCCTTCTGATTGAATACCGGCCAGCATTCTCGCTTCCTTCTTGTCTTTCTTTTTAAAAGTATTTGAACCTTCGGGCAACAACAGTATTTTGTCCTGGTAACTTATCAATCCAAGCTGCAGCCTTTCTTCCGCATATTCTGGTGTATTGAAAAGATAAGCATCAATGTATTTATCGGCCAGGCGCTCAAAAATTCTTTTCACCGCAGAACGGGGACATATTTCGCCGTGATGCTGCGCAATGATGCGTGTCTTGCTTTTTGCAAACAATCGCAGCATCAATATTTGAAAAGGAAACGAAAGCCCCTGCGCCAGTACAATCTCTGGTTGTCGTTTTCGTATGTACAAAAATGTTTTTAACGGAAAACTGAAAAAGCGATTGTTGTTTTTAAAGAAATGATATGGCACCTCATTTATAACAAGATGCGCTTCCTTGTCCATATGTTTCACCACCTCAATCGCCACACAGTTTTTAAGATGTTCGACATAACCAAGTGAGGCTGCCTGCGATGTAACCAGCTCCTTTCCGCTTGCAAACTCTTTGTTGGCAAAAAAGGTAAGATCAATGAGCGTGAACATAGGAAGGTGATTTTGTTTGAACAATTTCTACCGGAATGATTACCTGTGGATGATAGGAGCGAATGTTGTTAATCAGTTGATGAATATTGCCCCGCACATATTTTATCGCACCGTTTACCTGCACAGCTTCAAAATCATTGATTGCAATATGCTGCTCATCTAATTGCTGCAACAGGCGTTCATCAAACAATTGAATTTCTCCTTTCTTTGTCACAAGCAAAATATTCTCCGGTGTTACAGAAAGAACAGCATCCCATCCCTGGTTATCTTTTTTATCGGCAACAATAATATCTGCCTGCTGGTTCTTTGCAATTTTTCCGACATCATTCATTTTCCATACGTCCGCAGGCGCAGTGGTAAGTGATGCAAATAATTCCTTGTCAGTAAGACCACCGTCTTTTCTTGCCGCGTGTATGTGTTGCCATATGTCCCAACTCGCAGTTAGTGTAGAATCACTGCCAAAAAGAATGGGCACAAAACGCTTGATCTGTCCAATGCTTGCGGTTTGACCAAACATAAAATAATTCGATGCGGGGCACCAGACCAATGCGCTGAACTTCGCTGCCTGCATAGACGTCATAGCTATTCCGTGGACTGCAATTACTTTCCGCCTGATGTAATTACTGTTGATCAATGTTTTTATTTCATCGCAAGCACCGGCATCAATTCCTTCCCCGGCATGTATCACCACCGGCTTTTGCATGTTGGATATATTGTTCAGCTTCATGCGCCAGTTCTTTTCAAATGCTACAGAATGCAGCGACTGGCAATGTTGAAACACTTCAATAACGGGCTGTTCAAATGAATGCTCCACACCATGATCAACAACGGTTGTTACGCCGCAAAGAAGATTCTTATACAAACCCCATTGCGCACGCAGAGCCTGCGGCACCTGTAACACTTCGTCAATCTCCTTTTTATATTTCGAATGAATATGTGTTGCCCATTCCTGGTAATTGTCATATTGGATTTCACCCAACGATGGAAATAAATTAAAATCCAAATGATCATGCGAGTTGATGAGCCCCGGAAATGCAACGGCGTTATCGAAGGTTATTGCATTTTCTTCAACAGCATCATTGTCTGTTTCAATAACCGAAACGATTTTTTCTCCCGACAACTGAATGTCGGAGATTTCGTTTTGATTGGCAATATGAACATTACGCAACAGCATCGATCTTCTTTAAATGAATGCCATAAATGATGGGAGTGTTGAAAAATTTCTCGTAGACATGCAGTGCATTTTTCTGTTCGTAATAATGCCGGTGTGCCTCCGAAATTTTAATGTGCCGGAAATGAGTGATCCGCAAATCATTCACCGCAGCGAGTTGCCGGACAAAAGCAATTGGATGCACGTAGTTGTGAATACTTATCGAATGGTTTTTGTATGAAAAAGTTCTTTTACCGCCCTTCGCAAGCGCTTCGGGATGGTAGTCGGTCAGCAGGATATCGCCACAAGGTTTTAACATCCTGTTCCATTCTCCGAATGCTTCATCCAATCGCTGCATGTGTGCGACGGTGAGGGTGCAAACAATCACATCGAAAAAACCATCGGCAATGTCGGGGTAGATATTGCTGTTTGTTTTCCGGACGATGGCATCCGGATATTTTTCCTTTAGTTTTTTTAGCATTCCTTCCGACACATCAAATCCCATTAAAAGGTCTGGCTCGTACGACAACAGTTTTTGCCAGTGCCGCCCGGTACCGCAACCAATGTCGGCAACTCTTTTTCCTGCAAGGTCAACATCATCCAGTAAATCGTACAGCACCATTTTATCGAGGTCAAGCATCAAATTGCCGGGCTGCTCATCATAAGACGCCGCCCACAGGTCGTACGCTTTTTCAGGTTCCTGCTCTTTGGTTTTGGGTGTAAACAACCGTTTAAAATAGGAGGAGATTTGCATGATAGTATATACGGGGAAACGTGTGGTTTGGTTGCCTGCACGGAATGATGAATTATGAATGATGAATGATGAATAATTTGCAGGCCAACTATGAGGTCTGAAGTATGAACTATCAACTACGAACTGCTGAATGTCGAAGATGCCTGAAAATCATCATACAGACCTCTCTATCAACAGTTCATACTTCATACTTCATAGTTCATAGCATGCATTTTCCCAAATTCATCATTCATCATTCATAATTCATCACTCAGCCCAGGCAACCTCTCCGCATTTTTTACGTATCTACTACCATAATCGAACCTCATGGCTGTTCAAAACAAGATCTTGCTGTTTAATCCAAGGAGTGCCAAAATAACTTTTCGCGTGCCCAACTCAATCCTCAATATTGCCGCATCAATAGAAGGCAAGTATGAATGGGTGGTGGTTGACGGAAACAGGGAAGGCGATCCTATGGAAAAGATCAGCAGCTACCTCGCGACCGGAAGTTTTAAATACATTGGCTTCACTGTAATGCCCGGTCCGCAACTGAGGCAGGCCGTTGCCTTTTCGAAGAGGATCAAAGAATTGTATCCTCATACCGTCATGATTTGGGGCGGTTATTTTCCTTCGCAACAATACAATGCAGTCTTGAAATCAGGGTATGTTGATTTTGTGGTGAATGGCCCCGGCGACCATTGTTTTCCGCAACTGATCGATGCGTTAGAAAACAACACGCCTTACGAACTTATCAAAAACATTATTTATCGCTTGGGCGATGACATCATCAAAACCAGGAAGGAAGACCTGATAGAACAGGATACTTTGCCGCCGTTGCCATATGACAAATTGCACACAATGTATCCGATGGAAAATTATCTCGGCAAAACATATCTTGGCAAAAAAACCTTCGCTTATCACTCGAGTATCGGTTGCCCTTTTACTTGCGCATTTTGTTCTGTTGTTCCGATTTATGAAGCAAGATGGAAAGCAAAATCTGCGCAGCATGTTTACAACGATATCAAGTACATCAAAGATAAATGGGGCGCTGATGCTATAGAATTTCACGACAACAACTTCTTTGTGTCGGAGAAAAGAGTGGTTGAATTTGCCAAACTCATCAAGCCTGAAAAGATGACCTGGTGGGGCATGGCGCGAATTGACACCATGAACAAATTTTCGGATGAAACATTATCACTCATTCGTGAAGCAGGTTGCAAGATCATTTTTTTTGGCGCCGAAAGCGGTAATGATGAATTGCTGAAACGCATGGACAAAGGCGGCACGCAAAGCGGTGCACAGATCGCGGCATTTGCTGCGAGACTTAAAAAGTTCAACATCATTCCCGAATACTCATTCGTTTTGGGCATGCCTGCGCCAACTCCTGAACTGGTCGAAAAACAAATTGACGATGATATTGCTTTTATAAAAAAGATCAAGAGCATTAACCCTTCCACAGAAATTGTTTTGTACACATACAGCCCTGTACCCACCGAGGGTTCATCACTGTTTAAAGAGGTTGAAAGCAATGGTTTCCGGTTTCCACAAACACTGGAAGATTGGATAAGTCCGCATTGGGAGAATTTCGACATGCGCAAAAATCCGCTCACACCATGGCTCACACCGGCGATGATCGACAAGATCAGGAATTTTGAAACCGTGCTTAATGGGCGCTACCCAACTGTTACTGACATTCGTTTAACGAGTTTAAGAAAGACAGCGATCAAAGCAATCGCAACCTTGCGTTATAAAATAAACATTTACCAATATCCATATGAAATCAAACTATTGCAACGCATTTGGAAATACAGGCAACCGGAGATCCAGGGGTTCTGAGGAAGTGGATAGTTGAGAGTTGAGAGTTCTTTATAGTTGAACATTCAGCATTGCTGGTAAATAGCTGTATCTCCAACGATTATTTTTCTCAACTCTCAACTCTCAAGTCTCAACTCTCAACTAAAAAAAATGCAACAATCCTTATATCAAACATACCAGCGGTATAAAACTTTGCGGACAAATGTGATCACCACTTTGCCCATTGTTATCCTAATGCCGCACAGCGCCTGCAATTGCCGCTGTGTGATGTGTGATATATGGAAACACAATAATCATCTCAAACAGTTAACAGAACAAGATGTCGAGGGCCTGCTTGAGTCATTGAAGAAATTTAAAACAGTCGAAGTCGTAATGTCCGGCGGAGAAGCGATCCTTCATCCAGCCTTCTTTTCGTTATGTGCGATACTGAAAAAACAAAACATAAAAATCACACTGCTTACGAGCGGACATGCGATCAAGCGTCATGCTGAAAGTTTGGTGAAATATGTTGACAGCATCATTATTTCACTTGATGGAACAGAAGAGATACACAACAAGATCAGGAACATTGAAAATGCGTTTATCAAAACAAAAGAAAGCATCCTGGCAATAAAGGCATTGCAACCAAACTTCAAGATCACCGGCCGTACAGTCATTCATCAATTGAATTTCCGCATCTGGCCACAGATCATCGATGCAGCGAAAGAGTTGCAACTTGACAGCATCAGCTTTTTGCCTGCAGATGTTACAAGCAACGCCTTTGATCATACGGAAGAGTGGAAAGAAGAAAACAAAGACAAATTGTTGATCGACGCGGCGTTTTTACCTGAACTAAAATCCATTATCGATAAAATGCTGGACACACACGCGATTGATTTTGCGAAGCGATTCGTTCTTGAATCACCTGCAAGGATTTGGAGCATCCATCAATACTATGCAGCGTTTGCAGGACTTGCAGCATTTCCGTACAAGCGTTGCAATGCGCCGTGGGTCTCTGCTGTTATTGAAGCTGATGGTTCGGTAAAGCCCTGTTTCTTTCATAATGCATTTGGCAATATTAATGATGATACATTAGAGAACTTAGTAAACAATGAACAGGCATTGCATTTCAGAAAATCAATAAACATGGAAGAAGATGAAATATGCAGGAAATGTGTTTGCTCTTTGTATTTGCCACCAACGGTGAATCCAGCGAGGAATTAGGAATTCGATGAACTTAAGTTAACAAGGTTTGACAGTTATTGTTATTGTTTCCGTTTGCCGGGCTTCGACGGGCTCAGCCTGAAAGCGTAAACAAGTTGTCACCCAGCGCCTGTTGAAGGGAGTCAAGGCCCGTCCGAACCGGAGTTATTGGAAATTGTTTGAAACTTTTTTTGTGTGCATTAAACCATTCGCCAGGTTCTCAGTCTTATGGCCCGTAACTCAAAACTCACAAACCAAAACTCACAAACCAAAACTCATAACTTCTATTGGTAATGAACAAAATATTATTCACTCACTCATATTTCCTGCACTTGGATAAAAAGCAGGAAGCCGTTGGCAAACCATATGCGCCACTGGCAACCTTGTATGCGGCATCATTAATGCGGGAAAATGGTTATGAGGTTTCTCTCTTCGACACCATGTTTGCAAAGGATCCGGACGAACTGATTGAAGCGTTGAACGCAGTCATGCCGGACCTGCTGGTCATTTACGACGATGGCTTCAATTACCTAACAAAAATGTGCCTCACCAACATGCGGGAGGCCGCCTTCAGGATGATTAGCCTGGCCAAACACTGCGGCATCACCGTGATCATGTCCAGCTCAGACGCCACGGATCATTTCGATCAATACTTGCGGGCAGGCGCTGATTTCGTGTTGCTTGGAGAAGGGGAGATGACTTTACTGGAACTTACAAATGCATTGGCATCCGGCGCACAGGATATTCTCACTATTCCCGGCATTGTCTTTCGCGAAAAGACAATTAACATACAGACGGCGAAAAGAACTGTTTTAAGAGACCTTGACAGTTTGCCACAACCCGCATGGGATCTTGTTGACGTTAACCGCTACAAAGAAATGTGGATGAAACATGCCGGTTATTTTTCCATCAATATTGCTACCACGAGAGGATGTCCTTTTAAATGCAACTGGTGCGCTAAACCAATTTACGGCAATCGTTACAATTCACGTTCGCCGCAAAAAGTTGTAGAGGAGTTGAAGTATTTAATGGAGAATTATGGTTTTGATCATGTATGGTTCTGTGATGACATCTTCGGCTTGAAACCCGGATGGGTGGAGGAGTTTGCCAACCTTGTACAAAAGGAAAATTTGTCCTTTACATTCAAAATACAATCGCGTGCCGATCTGCTATTGCAACCGGCTTATGTAAGTTCACTGCAAAAAGCAGGCTGCGAAAATGCATGGATGGGTGCAGAAAGCGGCTCCCAAAAAATACTGGATGCAATGGACAAAGGCATAACAGTGGAACAAATACATGAGGCAACAAACTTGCTGAAAATGTATAAAATAAAACCATCGTTGTTCATTCAATTCGGCTACCTGGGAGAGACAAAAGAAGACATAAAGCTCACCATAAAAATGATCAACGAACTGATGCCACATGAAATTGGCATCTCTGTTTCTTATCCGTTGCCGGGCACTGGCTTCTACGAAAAAGTAAAAGCTGCAATGAAGGAAAAGCACAACTGGACAGACTCTGCGGAGCTGGCACTAATGTTTAGAAACACTTACGCACCTTCATTTTACAAGCAACTGCATCGCTATGTGCACAACAATTACAAGAAACATATTGCTACCATAAAATGGCGCGAATGGTTCAGACAATCCGGCAAAAGCGATGTAAAGAAAATGTTGTCCGCATTCTATTATTTTCCGGTAACATGGTACGACCGAGTAAGGCTCTTCTCACTGCAACATAAGAAAGCATGAACCAAATGATCGAACATAACGAACAATTTGCGGCCGCTGCTTTCAGTAAACAGTCTGCTGTTTTCGATGCCATATACAGCAATAACACCATCGTGCAATACAAGCGGGAGCGTGTGAGAGAGGCGATGATGAGGTACGTTCAACAAGGCTCGCATATTCTTGAACTCAATTGCGGAACAGGAGAGGACGCTATCTTTTTTGCGCAAAATGGCTACACCGTTCATGCAACAGATATTTCACAGGGCATGCTCAATAAAGCTGCTGCAAAGATTCACCAGCAAGCACTTGACGAAAAAATCAGTTTCGAACAATGCTCGTATACAAATCTGCAATCACTGAAAGATCACAAACAGTATGATGCCATCTTTAGCAATTTTGGAGGATTGAATTGCACCAATGAATTGGACAAAGTGTTGTCTTCTTTCAAAACAATTTTGAAACCCGGCGGCGTTGCGTGCCTGGTTATTTTGCCAAAGTTTTGCTTGCCCGAAACGTTATTAATTTTCAAAGGAAAATTCAAAACTGCTATGCGTCGTTTCTTTAGCAGCAAAGGAAGAACGGCACATATCGAAGGAGAATATTTTACCTGCTGGTACTATAACCCATCTTATGTGAAACGTATTTTGAAAGGTGACTTTAGCGTTGAAACAATTGAGGGGCTTTGCACTTTTGTTCCACCTTCTTACATAGAACATTTTGCAGAAAAATATCCTCGAATGTTTGGCTGGTTGAAATCAATAGAGCAACGATTGAAATCATCATGGCCGTGGCGCACGATTGGAGATTATTATATAATGGTGCTGCGGAGGAAGTGAGCATAGTGAGCACGCAGATGACGCTGATTTGGCAGATTTACGCTGATTTTTTTGTGGGCTTAGTCTCCCATTGTATTTAAACAGATCTTATTTCTAGGTCTCCACTGAAACAAGGTCTCACTAAGAGAAAGTTACAGGGTGCAGCACAAGACCTGACAGGTTTTTAAAACCTGTCAGGTCTGAGTCCCCGCGAGTAAGCACCCTTCCTTTGTGAGCAAACATAGGAGGACACCAAGAGAGCCTTAAATTTCTACAACCCTTGGTGAAACTTAGTGCCTTAAGTGGTAAGTATTCGGGACTAATTAACTACCTCATCTCTCCAGCGCTTTTCATCGCCTGCAATTGCTCCATCTGCAATAAACGCAGTTCATATTTTTCAAGCAACTTAACAGGAAATCCAGTGGGATCGGGCTTTGAATAATGCTTATGCGCAGTCATGCTCATCACATACCCATGATCATTCAATTGACCGGACATTGTTTTCTGCTGCCATCTTTTTGCGGTTATGTTCATCAGATAATTGTCCAGGGCATTTCCCAGTCTTCCTTTGAAACAACTTTCCAACAATAATTTAATCGGGTTGGAACCAACATCTTTTTCCCTGTACACACGCATGAAATGATTGGGAAGAAATTTCGCCGTCCAGTTGTTGGCTTTAAAAAAATCATCAAAGGCTTTAGTGCCCTGCAATGGCATGAGCGTAACAATTTCTGTGGCAGTAAAAATATTTTTCTCTACAATATCGAGTTCCTTTTCATCTATGTAATAATTCATGCACAGGTAATGCTGCTTGTTGAAAAGATAACTAAGCTTCTTTAGCAGGTGCGTAAATGTGCGGGCCAGCCAAACCCTGTTGTGTTTGGTGATAATAAACAGATCAATGTCTGCACCTTCTTCAGCAAAATACTTTGACAAGGAACCGGAAATAGCAACGCCTTTCACAAAAGGGAAATGACTCAGCAATGCAGCCACACGTTTTCCCGTGTCAATCAGCTCTATTGCCTTTGAATATCCTTCATTGCGGCGGTGAGCATACTGTTGATCCTTTACGAGACAGTAATATTGCTGCACCCTGTAAACATCGCCCGACAGCAAAAGCTCACGCAGCTCATGTTGCAGCGTTTCCTTTGTACACTTAACGGAAAGGAACAACAAAATTTCCTTCTGTGTAAGCGGGTACCTGAAGTTGTCGAAATATACGAGCGTTGCCAGTATTTCTTTTTGTAAGTCGTTCACCATTTCATTGCTTTAGTATGGACTATATAAGTACATACGGCTTAGGCAGCAAAAGGTTGCTTGCGACTTTTTTTAACCCGGTTAGATAACAAATGGATAACAAAGGAGAGAGCATCACAACTCGCTCCGTCGCTTCGCCGACACATTGTGTTTGCCCAAAACAATTTCGTCTTCACCCGGGGGTGCCAGATTCAGGTCATCGTTATTGAGCGTTTCGATCGTTACAAAATCTGCGTTGGTGGGTTCTATGATCTTTACCGGTACCGTATAACTGTATACATCATTACCGTTTCTCAAACGGAAGAGGAGAGTCATGTCATACGTTTGACCGGCTTGTGCATTCTTATGAATGCCGCCGCCATACCATGCAAGGTAGGTTTGTGTGGGATGAGTTTTAGCTTTTGTTGGGTTGACTTGTTTGTGTTGCACACCACCGCCCGGCCCTTTGCCTCCTGGCTTGGTGGTTTTAGATCCTGTTGGTTCGGGAGGTGGTGCTTTGATTTCCCCCTGCACTTTCCAGTAATTGCCCCATCCGGGGATCTCAATTCTAATTCCCGGCGCCAGGCAGCTATCGACAGGATATCCGTGAAATTCGAGGAGCCAGGTCCGCCTTACTTCGTTTTCTGAATCAGCGATGTCGTTTCCAAATCTCGGTTTGTCAAGACCTCTGTAGGAACATCCATCTGACTGTGTATCGAAAAATTTGTTTACGAAAAAATAACTACCACTATTTATAAACTGACCGGGACCTGACCTATGTCCATAAGCGGAATTAGCTGCGCCGCTTCCATCTTCCTGAAAAATAGTTTCGTGAAGATCCGTAGTGGGTGATAAATGTTTTTCCTCCCTTTCAACACGGCCATCCTTAAACTCTTTTTCAAAATAACCTCTGATCTTTAATTCAAATTCTCCGCATTCACAATAACAACCTTTTTCCGGATCCTGTATGAAATCAACCTTCATCCAGAAAGGGTCCCGCAGCGCCATATACGGCCACATTGCGTCGACGGCTAAATTGCCGTCTGGCAGCTCAACCTGTTCAACACACGCACGCTTTTTCTTGTCATCATCGTTGCCTGTACATTCCTTATAAAACTCATAACAAGCTTCAGGATCCTCTGCACCAAAGCATTCAACTGCAAGCCTTGCACACTTAGGGATCCAGAACGGGATCCATGGAATATGAATGTCGATGCAGGACCAAAAGTGCGGACAATCATCCGTCGTTTCACTTTCCCATAAAACATCACGCTCAATTTTTGGTTTGTAAAAATGTGAGTAGGCTGGAGGCATATCCGGATTCGGCTTTGGTACAGGATGCGGATCATCATGGTGCGATGAACGAATTTCAATGTCCACGCGACGGTTCCGCGATCTCCCTGTGTCTGTTTCATTTGCCACCACAGGATTGTTTTCGCCTTCACCCTGCATCGGATATTTTTTGCCGGTCAGGTCCTTAAGCAAATTTCTCACGCTTGCTGCACGGTTCACTGACAAAGGATCGTTGATGGCCGGAGTGCCCGTCGAATCTGTATTTCCAACGATATACAGCGTCAATGCATTGCTCTTTGAAGACTTAAGCATTGTGCTTAATTTTTTCAACGCAGCTTTATGTTCGTTTTTGAGGTAGAACCTGTTGATGGCGAAATTATACAGACTGATGCCAAATGGCTGTGCAGTTACTTCAAATTCTCCGGGCGTATCAATGGACTGCTCAATCTCTTCGTAACGTGTTAAGGGACGTTTCTCATCATCGCCTTCTTTTCTGTTCACAATGTTAGAAAGTGAATTCGCAGAGCCTTGCTGCACCACATGTGTCAACTCATGCGCGAGCAAATGTTTACCGCCTTGTGTATGCGGTTGATATTGTCCCGCACCGAAAACAATATGACTGCCATGTGTGTATGCATAAGCGTTGATATCGGATGAAGATCGATGCGCCAGTGAATCGTTGTGAATTTGCACGCGACTGAAATCATAGCCAAACCTTGATTCCATGAATGTTTGCGTTGCATGATCCAGCGAATGTCCACTGGATTGCAACACTTCATGAATAGAGGACGACACTTCAGGAGAAGAAGGTGCAGTTTCTTTTTTCTGAACATGCTTTTCCTCTTCCTCGCAGTGCGCACATTTCCGTTGTAATGGAATATCCATTACCGGCTTCATCATTAATATGCCATCATCTTCTTTTTCTTTGCGTTGTAATTTTTCTTCTTCCTCACACGCTTTGCATTTCCGCTGAATTTCAATTGGCGCAGGTTTCGGGGAAACAATATCATGACCGGTCATGCGCATAACTTTATCTGCAGTAGCATTTGCTTCACGTTCATAATGATCATCAGCACCGCCAATCGTAAGTTTCGGCTGAATCGTAACAGGAGCAAAAAAAGGTGGCTGCTTCTTTTTATTTACAAAAGAAGAACTGTTTGTTTTTTCTGGTGTCGCGTGCGTGTGCATTCTCGCTTTGAATGATTCGTAAACAAACTTTCAAACCTTTGTTTTTATGGGGAAGGAGATTGGGAGAGAAATGAATCATAAGGTAGTAACAATATGCGTAGTTTGCAATAAATGTGGATAGAAAAACAACATGCTACCATGCGTTTTTCCGTCAAGCAGACTCAAGATAGCAGATGATCAATCTTTGACTTGATATCATTCAAAATATCATCGTTGAGATTGGAAATATGTTGAATGAGTTGCGTCATTACTGCAATTACTTTTCCTGAAGGCGAGGCATCGTCTGGAGAATGTTTGCTCACAGTTACAAGCTTTCCATCGATCAATCTGGAAAGCGTGTAGGCGGTTCCATCCAGGACGAGCCATTTCCCGATTGGTTTTCTTGCTTCGGTTATTGTTTTATTGAGCAAGGCAAATAACTTGTCCCCTATGAAAGTTGGTAATTCAGATTCGCATGACTCACTATCACTCGTTTTGATGTATTGATTGTAGTAATACACGGACCAATACTGAGGCACCAGCTCCGTATGTTTCAATTTGTATCTCGTATTCTCGAGTGTTAAAACAAGCAGCTGCTCAGGCTGAAATGAAGGCTTGATCATGAAAAAAAATTCATTTTCCCTGATCGAGTCAAACTTAAAAATAGCAAGTAACCTTTGTTTATAAACATCGGAAATGTGATCGCTTTCCCTGAACTCAAAAGGTTCAAAGTATTTACTGTCCTCAACATGCGACAGATAACTTTCGTAGCTCTTTTTAACAAACGCCAGTTTTTCCGGCGTGTCTATTTTGCCAAATCGTTCCTGATCTTCCAGATATTCTTCGAACGTCATATTACTTCTGACTATTTTTCAAACTTTGAATTCAACCATGCGTTTAGCAACTGTTTTTCCTTATCAGGATCAACCGCCATAATGTTTACAATGATCTCTTTTTTATCGAAAAGTCGGCAATATAGTTTTGCCTTCAATTGCATTCGGTTGGAAAAAGTTATTGTAACATTAAAAGTTTCATAAGGGCTACTACGGTTTTTGGAGCGCATATTAAATTATTTCTTGCACACCCGCGATGTTTGTTCATCTTTTTATTCTGCATTACTCACGTCTCCCGGTAATTCTTTTTCAGAACTTTTCGCTTTTGCCAGCCATGAATTAAATATGGTATAAAACACTGCGAGTATGATCGCGCCTTTAAACATGCCCGTGAAGCCCCACGCCACAAGCCCTCCGATCACTCCGAGGAACAAAACAAGAAACGGAAGTTTGCCGCTCCTGGCGATCAGCACAGGTTTTAAAACAGCATCAATAACGGAAACTGCAACGCCCCAAATAGCAATGAAAACAGCGCCGCCTGTGTGGCCCTGCACTGCCAGCCAAACAACTACCGGCACAAACACGATCAACGGGCCCAATTGTATCAGCACCAAAAAATAAACGAGCGCCGCGAGCCCAAGCGCAAAGGGAATTCCTTCGATTGCAAAACCCATCCATGAAAACACGGCTGCTATAAACGCCGTGCCCATCACGCCAATAGCAACACTTTTCACCGCCTCCACTGTAGCATCGATCAATGCATATCCATCTTCTTTGCCAAACATGTGCGTGAGCGCGGCGTAAACCGGTACCATTATTTTGCGGCCACTCACAAGAAAAACTGCTGATACAATAATGCCTGCAATAAATTCTAAAACAACGCCCACCATTCCGGCGCCGCTGGTCACCACTCGATGAAGCACCAATCTCAATTGCGGCTCGTATGAACCGACTGCGTCTTTGGGTCTTTCCTGCAATTGTTGCCAGAAGGCTTTAATATCTTCTCCTACAAAAGGAATATTTGCGATCCAATTAGGAAGCGGAGGTAGTCCGTTTTCTCTTGCTGCGCCAATCCAATGGATCGCTTCGCGCACATGCAAGCTCAATGCAGATATCATGTAGATCACCGGCACAGCCACGATCGCTACGAGTAAAATAGAATATACAACGGCCGCCAGTGTTCTTCTTTGTCCAAGCAATTTTACAAGCCTTTCAAATAACCTCGCAAACGACACCGCAAAAATGATGGCAAATGTAAACACACCAAAGAAAGCCTGCAGCACAGAAAACAACGCATAGATCAATCCAAGCAATAAAAGAAGTATCAATGCTGTTTCTGTTACTCTCCTTGAATCTGGTTGAACCGGCTCGCTCATGGTGAAAGTTGTTAGTTGATAGTTGTTCGTTGTCAGCGGTCGCTGTTTGTGCGGGTTGGCTTATTAATAATACGAAATTTTGACCACAAACCCTAACAAGTAACAACAAACAACCAGCAACTACCAACTTTCAACTTTCAACTTTCAATTACAAGCCAACCCTTACATTTCCCCCTGCGCCATACGCCTTTATTCCAGGCTGATACATGCATTGCAGTGATGCCGGGCCATTGTGGAAGAAACCCTCCTGGTTAACGGTTGTTTCATAAACAATCGTAGAAATGCCGGAAGGAATGCTGTTCGCAAAAAACTGAAAACCTTCATCCCTTACTGATTTATAGTAACTGAAACCATTGCCATATTCATAACCACTGCCGGCGTCTGCAGGCTCGAAACACGCGGCCCGCTTATCTTCTATAAAAACATAACTCAATTGTTTGGTGGCGGTGATCGTGAGTGTGGTCCTTATTTTCTCTCCAACTTTTAATGTATCTCCAGGTGTTATTGGAATGTCGAAGGCTTGTGTAACCTGGTTATAACGATACATTTTTTTATTGATCATTATGCCATCAGCTAAACTGTCTGCAGGATTCTCTGTAAAATAATAATAGTTTGCACTGCCTGAAGTTGCTGGGGTTCCAATCACTGAAAAGCCTGTCGGAAAGCCGGTTTGCGTCGGAACAAAATCAAACAGGCGACCGCTGATCAGGTTATCCGACACATCCATTTTGTTCGGGCCAATGCTGGTAGACAATGTTTTCGTTTCTCCGGCCATTGAAAATTTTTGCCCGTTCAGCAAACTCACGACATCACTTGTGGCTTTGGTGGTGCTCCATTGATGATCTTGCTTTGTATTCAATAGCCAATTAATGATACCAGTGATCGTTTGTGGAGAATAGTTCGCCGTTTCGAATGCTTCAGCAATCCTCACAATCGCTTCTTCGCCGGTGCTGGAAAAATCATCGTAATTGGAAAATTGTTTCCAGCGAATTCCTCTATCATCATTGATTGCTATTTGCCTGATGCTCTCCAGTTGTCGCATAGCGTTCGCCTTCAGGGAAGAATCATTGCATTGCAACGTTGTCGTTATCATGCTTGCCTGTTGTGACAATGAATACCTGTCAATATTCTTCCAGGCAAGTTGAAGCACACTGTCAGCACTGCGTTTAATGTTTTCTATTAAAGGATAATCATTCAGCCAGAAACTCCGGGCGTAGAGGTAATAGCTATTGTTTGAAAAATAAGATTGTTTTTTTTCTGCACTAAACATGCTGTCACAGTAAACAATCAATGAAGATATCAAAGCATCAAGATCGTTCTTGTGGATCGTCTTGAAGGGGATTAGATCGTCTTTATGCATTTTACCGAAGCGGCCGAGAATATAAAGCGAAATATAGTAGTCCGATTTGCCTCCGCTGAACCATGTCATGCCCCCATCTTTTAGCTGCATCGCTTTCAATGTTGCAAAATGTTTTTCGATATTCTGTATGGCTTTTACAGTATCAAGCAATGCAGATAAATTAGCATGCTGCAGATCTCCCTTATGACTGATCGTCAACCATGGCATCGCATTTTCATTTATGGTAGCAACGAGTGAGTCGCTATTCTTTTTCGGTCCGATATTTTTGTTTAATGTTTTTAATTCACGCTGCAAAGAAGTATCCGTCCTCACTGTGTGCAAGGCAATGGCATTTGCAAACAGTTTGTTGAACGTTTGTTCTGCGCAACCATAAACATAATTGGCAAGGTAAGGCAGTGCATTGATCATGGCGCTTTGCGGCTTTGGAGCAATAAACAAACTAATGCCATAAGGTTGTGCATCCGGCGGCAGAGTAGGGGTTACCACTTTTAGCGGTTGCGATTGCGTTGAAAAATTAACAGGTTTTGCAACAAGTATTTTTCGTGACAGCACCGGTATGATATGTTCTTCTCCATCACCATAATTGTTGGTTGTAGCAGATATTTTTATTCGCAGCGGATGCAAATAATTTTCAGGTACCGCAATTGAATACGACACAGTTGTATTCCCATTTTGCTTAGCGAAAAAATCTGTTTGCTTTTTGATGATGAATTTATCAGAAACATCTTCACCGGTTTCTATGTCTTCAACAAAGCACTGTGTCTTTCCATGTTGGTCAGCAGTGTCAAGATTTGTAATTCGAGACTTCAGCACGATCGTATCGCCCTGGTACAAAAGCCGTGGCACAGAAGGCTGTACCATCAAGGGCAACTGGCTGTTGATGGTTCTTTCCGCATAAGCGAACAATGCATTTTTTGTATGCGCAAACATCGTCCATTTCCATTCCGTCACACTTTCTGGAAGCGTGAAATTAATTTTATAGGAACCATTTTTATCCGCATAAATTTTAGGATAAAAGAAAGCGGTTTCGTTGAAATTCTTTCTCATCACAACAACAGGCGGAGGTGCTATATTCTTTTGCAATTGGCTCAAGTTGATTGAACCTTTCGTGCTCAGCAATATCACGCCATTTGCGGCTTTGGCGCCGTATATGGCAGTTGCGTCCGCATCTTTTAAAACAATCGCATCGACTATAGTGCTCATTTCTATTTTGCTGAAATCCCCGTGATACTCCACACCGTCCAAAATCACCAACGGTATATTGAGACGGCTGATTGAGTTAAAACCTCGAATTGTGACGCTTGCTCCAGTGATATTCATTTTTTTTGTTGTGCCATAACCTATCACTACAACATCGTTCAAACCGTTTGTGCTGGTGATGCTCACCCCGGCTACTCTACCTGCTAACATTTGCTCCTCTATGTTGTCGGAATAGATAGGATTCATGCTATTGTCTTTCATCCACCAAAGCGGCAAAGTATATTCACCTTTCGGTTTGTACATTTCTCTGAAGTAAAGCGTTGAGCTTTCCGAGGAGGTAATCTCCCGATCCCAGTTCGTTCTCAAATATCTTCGTTCATAGAGCTCCCCGGGAATTTCCCACGGATGTTTTTCAAGTTTATCAAGCGACGCATCATACATGGCAGTCATTAACTGCGCGAGTGCCTTTTCATTTTTTGTTTTAATCGTCACTTCAAAAGTTTGCTGTTCACCCGGTGTTAATATCTTCCTGTAGCGGGTGACGCCAATTTCAGGTGCGATGATTTTATCAGATACTGTAATTGTTTTTTGCTGACGATGGAGCTTGCCGTTAACAATGTACAGATGCGTAAGCGTCAATTCATCTTCATAATCTTCAGGAATAGTATAGCTCCATTCATTGAGACCCTTCTTCTCTATTTTCAGATCGTAAACATTTTTTGCTCTTACACCATTTTTTGTTTTGGCATAGTAAGAGGCATGATAGATGGAGAAAATATCCTGCTGGTTATTACCGCTTAACCATTGAATACTTTGCCCTCTCGAACCACCATTGAATGGCATATAATCAAATGAAGCATCGCCGACAGGAAGCGTTCTGCTTTGTTTGTCGTACAATGTCAAAATGGATGTCGCTTCGCCGATAACCGAACCATTCTCCATTACCAGCGTCTTCATTCGGTAGTAACCGGGCTGTAGCTTATCTTTCGGTAAACTGATCTTTTCATCGCCTCCGCTTTTGATGGATGTCTGATAGATAAGAGAATCGACAACAGATGGCTTGTTGGCATATTTTAATTCAGGAAAATCATTCTCCAATATTTCTTTTGAAGAAAGCCAGACATCTGCTTTTTCGAGTTGCTTCTCGTAGTCAGCAGTCGGATGATAGTTGCTTAATTTGTATAAACTAAAACTGACTTGCTTTTTTACATCGCCTGCAAAAGGAGATCTTGTAACCACTGCGAAAGGCGCGAGGGCACTTTTGTCAATCTTATCGCCCAGTGGAATCTTTATGCTTATGGGCTTGCTGCTTATTGAGAACCTTACATTTTCTTCGTGACTTTCCCCCGTCGCATCAACCGCTGACACTTCAAAATTGTAGTCGGCATTCCAGCTTCGCGTATCATCAAAGTGGAATTTTAAAAGTGCGGTATCGGCAACGCTAATGAAAAATTCACCCTGATCGTTTGTATATCCTTCGCCTGCAAAATCAGCTTCCGCCCAGCTTGTATGCCAATCGTTGTTGGCTCCATTAAACGGAATACTAGCGGTACGACGCACAGTATATTTAACAACCACTTTATCAAGTGATGCACCGGCGAATGTTCTCACTTTTACCTTCACAGAAAAACTGTCTTTGAGATACAGGTCCTTTTCCGGCTTGAAAAGTTTCATTTCAAAAGAAGGGCGTTTGTATTCTTCCACTTTAAAAGTGCCGTCGTTCCTGTGATCTGTGTCATAGCTATCCAGATTGGTGATCGACCATTCCCCGGTAGCGGCGTTGGCTGGTATTACAAAGGATCCGGCAACTGCACCAAATTGATCGGGCACAAGGAAAAGACTATCCATTACTTTTAGAAACGGATCTTCAAGATCGAATTCCATCCTGGCCTTTCCTGTTTTAACTTGTAACTTATACAAGAGCTTTTTAAAAAAGGGAAACTTCAGGTTCTTCCAGTTAAGTATGACGGCCTCTCCGGTTTTTGGATTTCTTGTTATAAAGATTCCTTTAAAATGAACCGTTTGTCCCGGACGATAGATCGCCCTGTCGGTAAAGAGATTCAATTTGGTGTTGTCCTCATAGTAGGACATGAGGTCATCATCCTCTTTTTTGTCGTAGACATATTCGTCCTTTTTTTCTTCCTGAGGATCGTTTATGTGCGTTAGTACTGTATCACGACCGGCATATACTTTCACATAGTCGACTTTAGTTTGAACTGTTACATATCCATCTTCATTTACTTTAAGCAGCTTATGATTAACCTTGCTGTCTTCATATATAACATCTACTACAGCATTCTTCAATGGAAAACCGGTTTGCCTGTTTAACACAAAAATTCTTTCATCGTTGTTCATGACCACAACGTTGTTCACTTGCAACGGCAGGAATCCCACATTTTCTGATTGAGAAGAAATGATGGAGTCAGAATACAAAACGTAATAATTGCCTTCATTTAAACCATCAATTTTGAAATACGTGTTGTGCAACTGGTGATCATTATCAGAAGGAACAGCCACACTAAACTCTTTAACAGCCTGCAGCGCAAGAAGCACAGGTGGGCAGACCACACGCTGACCTTTATCGTTGTTGTATAAATTACTCTTAACGTTTGCAGCAACCGCCTGTTGAATGATCCTCTGTTGTTCGATGTTTACTTTTACAATTCTCACGAGCAACCTGCTCACATTTTTATACTGCAAAAAAGCAAGCGTTGGTTTGCCGGGAGATTGCGTGTCGTCGAAAGAAATCTTTAGTCGCTTCGACAAAATGCTTTTCTGCATGCCGGTCAGTATATCTTTTACATACAAGAAACTATCCAGCACTTTTTCATTTTTGGCAAACAGATCAAGCGCTTTCGAATAGTAGTCACGATAAGAGCTGTCGAAAGAATTGTTGCGGCCGTAATAGGAATCGTCTCCGGGATTGTATTTGCTTCCCTTTTTGTTCCACGCAAGACAAAGCTGGTAGACAGCATTCGCTTTTACTGCGCTAAAAGGCGATAAGGTTGATTGAAGCAAATACTGCTCGTAAGCCGAATCCGTTTGTGCCGATTCGCGAAAAGAATTGTAAAGACTTTTTTTCGAAAGCGATTCTATAAAATGAAATGCTTCAGGTTGTTGGCGATGATATTTCATCCACTCATCATAGCGTTCTAATATTACGTTGCGAACATCATTTGAGGGAAAGGGCCGTCCTAAGTTCATGATAAAATCATAGGGTGGACTTTCAAGTGGATTTGTGTAATTGCCCGTTCCGTAATCTTTAACCAGAATCCCGTTGTCGATTCGTTTGCTGTAAATGATATCGGCCAATACTGGTTTAAATAAAAAAAGTAAGGGATCATCGCACAGCCAAAGGAGATCAAAGACCGCGGCGTCAGTGATACCGGCATTTACAGCAATCTGCAATGCTTTGTTATAATGCGCGGTTGCCTGGTCATACAGGGCATCCTTGTCCATCATGCCGTAGTTAACTCCGTCATAACTTTTATAGAGATTCTTATTGTGCCTGTAATAAAGGCGGGTATTGAATTGCCTGATCCTGTCGCCCTTCATAATTTCCATAATGACCCTGGTTAAGGCAGAAGAATTGCGGTCATTAAGTACACTATCTATAAATACTGCGTTTTTGAAGAAAAGCGTATCCTCTGTTCTTTTGTCTTTTATCTGCATTAAATCATAAAGGCACCGCGCAATGTTCGCTTCATTTTTTACAGCGGTTTCCGATTTCAAAATTTCATTGATGGATGTTGCCATCAGTTCCAGGTTGCGCCCGCGGCCAATACTGTCTTCAATGGATTTCCATTTCTCAGGTGTAGTTTGGGCATTGCCCACATAGTTCACAACAATCAGCAGTAAAACACAGAGTACTTTTCTTATCATAAGCAGCATTTGGGGTAGGATGCGATGAGGCGGGAAATTACATAAGAATTGAAAATTGAAAGTTGAAAATTAGAAACCGAACGCAGACTTTCATGATTTTGATGATTGGTCAAGATCTTTTGATTTACGATTTTAGATTCGAGCCTTATTGACCCTTCAATTTCCAAACCCAAATTTCAAATCAAAGACTATCATGACAATCATAAAAATCTGCGTTCGTTCCCCAACATTTTCAACTTTCCACTTTCAATTCTCCATTAAAAAAAAGCGCCGGCAGCATTGTATACTACCAGCGCTTTCAAGCTATAGGTAAAAATTTTATTCAGGTAAAATAGGTCCGAAGCGGAGCTTCTTAGCTGCGATTGTTTTACTGGGATATAAAATATCGTGAGCCGTTTCATATCCTTCTTCTGACGCTTTTCTAAGTTTACGCTGTTCATTCATTTGTTTAGAAGCATACACTACAAAAGCAATCAAAGCGAACGATGCAACTCCAAGCAGGAAAGAATCTCTTTTTTTCATAATAATAATTTTTCAGACAGTTAAGCCATTATAGAATTGTTTTTCCGGGCTCAGACATTATTACCAATTATGTGCCACGATTGGTAGAAGCGGAACGCACAATGCCGAACGCTAAACGCAGGGCTGTCTCATCACAGAAACCTAAGCGTTATGCAGTATGCATTAAGCTTTAGCCATTACTTCAATTTACGAAAAAAAAGCCACTCTGCAATAATTTCATGATAAAATAGCGGTTAGGCATGCATGGATGACGATATGCCTAATAAAGAAAACTTTAACAGGATTTCTTTTGTTTGCATGTAAAAAAGAGCTTCCTGAAAGGCTCGTAATTTCTACCAAAAAATCTCCTGTTTGTACTGTATTGTCGGCTCACCGGGCGAATGCAATTCGCCCCTACAAACCCTGCTAATAAACTACATTCAAAAGCAAATGGATTTCATTCCCAAATTGTTATTTTGGTCCATGCAAAAAATGTATAAAAAGATTTCAGTTTTTTTGATCGCGCTTGCGATATCATTTTCTGGCTATGCATCAGCTGTAGATACTGTGCTGACCTACAGTCCGTCCATGAAGAAGAATATAAAAGCGGTTGTTATAACGCCGGACACGTATAAGAAAAAGGAGAATTTTCCGGTGCTGTATATGTTGCACGGTTATAGCGGCAACTACGGACAAATTATTAACTACGCACCGGACCTCAGGAAATATGCGGATGATTATGGCATCGTGATTGTTTGTCCAGATGGCAATTATGGAAGCTGGTATTTTGATAGTCCTATAGATTCATCGTGGAGGTACGAAACCTATGTTGCAAAGGAACTGGTGCAATGGATCGATTCGCATTATAAAACCAACAAGAGCCGTACAGCCAGGGCCATCACAGGTTTGAGCATGGGTGGTCATGGAGCATTGTATCTTTCTTTTCGTCACCAGGATGTATTCGGAGCAGCGGGAAGCATGTCCGGCGGTGTTGACTTCACGCCATTTCCATTGAATTGGGATATTGCAAAAAGACTGGGCAGCTACAGTGAGCACGAAGATGTGTGGCAAAAAAATACGGTAATCAACCTCACACATTTACTTATCAATAATTCACTTACTCTTATCATTGATTGCGGCACCGAAGATTTCTTTTATAAAGTAAATCTGAAGTTGCACGAAAAATTATTGTACGAAAATATTTCACACGACTTCATCACCCGCGCCGGCGGACATAACGGGGAGTACTGGCAAAAAGCGATACAATACCAGGTGTTCTTTTTTCACAATTATTTTGAGCAATCATCTAACCATTAATTCATGTCATTATTACCAATGAAAAACAAATATTTAGCTATACCACTGGTGTTCCTTTACTCGTTCAACTCATACGCACAGGATCCGGCGAGTTATGTGAATCCATTTATCGGCGCCAGCACCAGCGCAGAAGCAGCGGGCATCTATCATGGCCTCGGCAAAACATTCCCCGGCGCAGCTACTCCGTTTGGCATGGTGCAGGTGAGCCCCAATACCATAACAGGTGGCGACAATGGCCCCGGGTACAGTTATGAACATACCAGCATTGAAGGCTTTGCATTCACGCAAATGAGCGGCATTGGCTGGTACGGCGATCTTGGCAATTTCCTTGTGATGCCAACAACGGGCCCATTGAAAACATTTGCCGGAACAATAAAGAAACCTGAAAATGGATATCGATCGTTCTATGATAAAAAATCGGAGAAAGCATCGGCAGGCTACTATGCTGTGCAATTAACGAATAACAATATCAAAGCGGAAATGACGGCTGCTCCGCATAGTGGCATATTGCGTTTTACATTTCCTGAAAATAAACAATCACGCATTCAGATAGACCTCGCCAGAAGAGTAGGAGGCACTTCCGTAAAACAGTATGTAAAAGTGGTGGACGATCACACCATTCAAGGCTGGATGGTCTGCACACCCGATGGCGGCGGCTGGGGCAATGGCGACGGCAAGCCAAACTATACCGTTTACTTCTATGCCCAGTTTGACAAGCCTTTAAAAGAATACGGTGTTTGGAGCGCAGATATTCCGGATGACTGGAAAAGAAAACGCGAAGATGTTGAAAGCGAAAGATATCATGAAAGAGTTGCTGCAGCAGCGGTTTTAAAAGGCGTCGGCGAAAAGGAAGGAAAACATCTCGGATTTTACACAGAGTTTGCAACGGCTAAAAACGAGCAGGTGCAAATGAAAGCAGGTATTTCTTTTTCCAGCATGGAAGGAGCAAAAAAGAATCTTGAAGCAGAAATTAAAGACTGGAACTTTGATGCGCTTCGCAAAAAAGCACATGATCTCTGGAACACAGCATTAGGAAAAATAAAAGTAGATGGCGGTACTGCAGAAGAAAAAACGGTTTTCTACACAGCGATGTACCACACCATGATCGATCCGAGAACCTATTCAGATGTTGATGGAAAATACGTTGGCGGCGATGGAAAAATATACGACACCAAAGGCTTCACCAAACGTACCATTTTCAGCGGCTGGGATGTATTCAGGAGCCAGATGCCTTTGCAAACAATCATCAATCCTTCCATGGTAAATGATCTGCTGAATTCGTTGATCACGCTGGCGGATCAATCGGGCAACCAGTATTATGAAAGATGGGAGTTCCTGAATGCTTATTCAGGCTGTATGCTCGGCAATCCGGCCGTATCCGTTTTAGCAGACGCTTACACAAAAGGCATTCGTAATTATGATGTTGCTAAATCTTATCAAATAGCACTGAACACCGTTGCAAAATTTGACAATAATGAAAAAGGTTATTCATCCGGCGACATATCCAAAACGCTCGAATATGCCTATTCCGATTGGTGCCTGGCACAACTTGCAAAAGAATTGAACAAACCGCAAGATGCCGCAAAATATTTGGCAAAATCATTTGACTATAAAAACATTTTTGACACAGAGAAAGGCTGGTTCAGACCGAAAGACGCGAATGGCGCATGGCAGGCATGGCCGCAGGAAGGGCGTTTGAAACAAGGGTACGGCTGCACAGAAAGCAATCCATATCAGCAAGGCTGGTTCGTGCCGCAGGATATTGATGGCATGACGGAATTGATGGGCGGCAGGGAAAAAGTAAAAGACGACCTTGTCAGCTTCTTCGAACACGCACCCAAAAACATGATGTGGAACGATTACTATAATCATGCTAACGAACCGGTGCACCATGTGCCGTTTATTTTCAACAGGATCGGTTATCCTTCGCTTACGCAAAAATGGACGAGAACAATTTGTGCTGAGGCTTATCACAATTCTGTGGAGGGTTTGGTAGGCAATGAAGATGTTGGGCAAATGTCCGCATGGTACGTATTGGCCGCAAGTGGCCTGCATCCTGTATGTCCGGGTGATAAACGTTATGAGATCACCAGTCCTGTGTTTAGCAAAGTAACCATCGCGTTAGACAAGCAATATTACACGGGGAAACAGTTTACCATTGTTGCCAAAAATAATTCTACCGAAAATATTTACATCCAAAGTGCCAAATTAAACGGCAAGCCATATGACAAATGCTATTTAATGCACAGTGATATCATTGCCGGCGGTACACTCGAACTGCAAATGGGTAAAGAGCCGAATGAAAAATGGGGCACAGCCGGTACAAAAGAAAAAGTAGTTTTACACAAATAAACGCCATGTACCCTAACTTCTATTACCTCTTTAGAGATCTCTTCCAGGTTGATTTTTACGGATTGAGCCGGATCAACACATTCGGCTTTTTCACAGCTTTGGGGTTTGCAGCTGCCATCTATTTTTTTAAGCGGGAACTACAACGCAAGGAAACAGAAGGCCTGCTGACTAACACAGAAAAGAAAAACAAGCATGGAATTGTTATTGAAAAAAAATGGCAACATGAAAGATTGTTCGATATAACTGTGATAGCCGTGATTGGGGGCCTTATTGGCGGTAAAATATTTTATTGCCTTGAAAACTGGGATGAGTTTATGATTGATCCACAGCAAGCTTTGCTCTCTTTTTCCGGCACAACATTCTTCGGAGGGCTGATCGTTTCAGCTTTGTTTGTTTGGAATATATTTTAAGCGAAACAAAATACCAGCGATCATTGCAGCAGATGCTCTTGCTCCAGCTTTAATGATCGGCTATGCCGTTGGCAGGATCGGCTGTCACTTAGCGGGCGATGGCGATTGGGGGAAAGTTAACAATCATCTGAAACCTTTTAATGCTTTGCCTGATTGGTTGTGGAGCAACACTTATCCCCATAACGTTTTAAGTGAAGGTGTTTCAATAAGCGGATGCGATTGGGGAAATTACTGCCATCAGCTTGAACAGGGTGTTTACCCGACATCCCTTTACGAAACTATTTTATGCGGAATATTATTCGCGATACTCTGGAGCGCAAGAAAAAAAATCACTATACCGGGAAGGCTTTTCGCAGTTTATTTAATGTTCAACGGAATTGAACGGGTATTAATAGAACAGATCCGTGAAAATACGAGAATGAATTTGGTGGGATTACATTTCACGCAGCCAGAAATGATAAGCACATTGTTCATGCTAACAGGTGCGCTACTTTATTATTTCGCGCCTCAAATAAAATTACAACCGGCAATAGCAGCTGGTCGTAATTCCCCGGGTGAAAACGGGCAAACAATTTAACTAAAATATGAAGTAGGTGTTCGGAGTAACACCTACTTCATAACTCATAGTTCATAACTCATAGTTCATAGCTCATATTTCGAAGTTCGTACTCTACCTGTCCGCAAAACCATTAATTCTTCGTTATTAATCGCGATTTACTTCCCAAACGCCTTATATTCGCTCCGCAAAAACAAAATTGTTTGAAGAATAACATTACCGCATTTATCGATTTTTTTTATCCTCCGTTTCGCAAGTTTATACCCATACAAACTTTCCGTTATCTGGCCTGCGGTGGTAGCAATACATTGCTTGACATTTTTGTTTATTTCATCAGCTACAATTTCATTCTGCATAAACAGAACTTTGTTTGGGGACCACTGGTAATCAGCCCCTATATCATGGCTTTCATCATGTCGTTTACCGTTAGTTTCCCGACCGGATTCTTCCTCATGCGCAACGTTGTTTTCCATGATTCCAACCTCCACGGAAGGGTACAATTGTTCCGTTATTTCCTGCTGGTAGTAGTTTGTATTTTCATCAACTATGTCAGCCTGAAGGTACTGGTAGAAAATTTCCACATCTATCCAACCATCGCTAAAATCATTACAACTTTCATCGTTGTTTGCTTTAGCTACCTTACCCAAAGAAACTACACATTCAAGGTAAAACAGGAAGAAGAGGAACGATCTTCACTTTAATTAAACAAAATTGTCGGTGTAATTGTCTGTATATGAGACTCTTTACATGACAACACGAAAAAATTTCAGGCAATTCATTTGCACGGCGATCCTTATTGCAACAAGTGCCCTGTTGCAGGCACAGTTTCTTAAAAAACTGCAGAATGATCTGTATGTAAAAGATTCTACTCGCATTGCCCAGAAAAAGCCGTTGTTCCTTCCGTTTCCAGTAATCGGCTATGCGCCCGAAACCAAATTCCAGTATGGCTTTGGCGCAGTCTATAGCTTTTATTTGGACAAAACATCGAACCTCACACGGCCATCTTCTCTTTATTCATACAACATGTTTACGGTCGAGAGCCAGATACAACTGATCCTGCAGGGAAGTTTGTGGACAAAAAATAACATGTGGCACATGTTTGTGAGCGGCATCTACAACGACTTTCCCGCATATTTTTATGGCATTGGCGCCCACACTCACGAAGCTGACAAGGACCTGATCACGGCGAAAAGGTTCAGTTTGCTGATGGGGGCGGAGCGCAAGCTGGGTAAGCATTTTTATGCAGGGGGCGGGCTTGGCTTTCAGTCCGACCACTTCACCGATCACGAAAAAGGTGGCATTTTTGACACAACAGCATACATCGGTAAAGAAGGTGGCAGACTTGCTGTTATCGGTTATGAAGGAATTTACGACTCACGCGATTATGAGAACTACACAACGAAGGGGACGTATTTCCGGGCGATTGGTTGGACAAATTTTGCGTACAGCGACTGGCACTACACTACTATAACACTTGACGCAAGACATTTTATTCGTTTCAATGCCACGCAGAGCCTGGGTTTCCAGGCAGCTTATCATACAACGCAGGGGAGTAGCATTCCGTTTTATGCAATGGCAAAACTGGGGGGCTCAAGCTATTTGAGGGGTTATTATGCTTGGCGGTACAATGATCAAAACTTGCTGGCGGCGCAGACAGAATGGCGATTTCGTCCGTGGGCAACAAAAAAAGACAAGGGCTTCATCTCCGACACGCGAATCATATTTGCGCTGTTTGCCGGAACAGGAACGGTGTATGCCAATCACGGACTTACGATCAGCGATTTTTTTCCAAGCGTTGGAGGCGGTGTGCGCTACATGTTTGATCCGCTGGCGAGGCTCACTTTGCGGTTAGACATGGCAGTGGGAAATCAAAAACCCGGCGAAGACCGCAGCACAGGATTTTACATTTCTCTAAACGAGGCGTTCTAAAACAAAACATAGAAACATAAGTGAACCGGTTTTGAGTTTTGAGTTTTGACTTTTCTTTTTGACTTAAAAACCTTGCCATGGAACTACCAATAGTCAGCAGGGAAGTAATGATTCCTGTAAATGACGATCAACACATGAAAGCATTCGTTTCACGTCCCGATGATGCAGCATCCCATCCATGCGTGATCATTGGAATGGAGCTTTTTGGTTTGACAGATCACATCCAGGACATCACACAACGCGTTGCCAAATTGGGTTATGTGGCAATCGCACCGGACTTCTATCATCGCACCTACAATGGCGACACATTGCAATACACTCCGGAAGGAAGAGCCATTGGTCTTGAAAATCTTGACCTGCTTTCACGACAAGGCGTGATGGATGATATTAAAGCTGCTGTTCTTTTTGCAAAAGAAAAATTTTCAGCGAACGGGCACACTGGCATGCTGGGGTTCAGCATGGGCGGACACGTTGCCTATTATGCCGCCACGCAAATGCATTTCGATGCTACAGCATGTTTTTATGGAGGCTGGATAACGAGCAGTGGCACGGCTTTGAGCCGGCCGGAAGCGCTTGTGAATTTGACTACCGGCATAAAAGTCCATGACGGGAGAGTAATGTTTTTTTCCGGAGGAAAAGATCCGCACATTCCACCCGCAGATCTGATCGCTATTAAAACGGCTTTGACACAGGCAGATGTGCCTCACGAAATGCTGGTGTACCCAAACGCAACGCACGGTTTCTTTTGCGATGCAAGACCAGAAACATTCGACAAGTCCGCAAGAGACAGCGCATGGGAAAAACTGAGAGTGTTCTTTGAAAAAGCATTGCATCCTTCGCAAACAATACATAGACAGTGAATGCAAAATTCAAAAATCAAAAGCCGTTTACACAAGGATGCTCGCTCTTGATTTTTATTTCCGTTGGCTGAAGCCAAACGGACCATAGTTGCAATATATAATAGCAGTTAGCGACAGTTTACCGTTTTTTTGACTTTTTACTTTTGCCTTTTGACTTCCGGTTATTGTCTTTTACTCTTTGACTTTTTACTTTTGATTTCCTAAATGTCATTGATATGAAAAGAACAATCACCATTGCCGCACTTTTGTTTTTAGTGGGCAAAATGTCTTTTGCACAAACCTTCACTTTGAAAAGCAACGATGTTGGCGGACAAGCTACGCAGAAACAATTTGCGAATGCTTTTGGCTGCCACGGACAAAATATTTCTCCGCAACTTTCATGGGAAAATGCACCTGCAGGCACGCAAAGTTTTGCAATAACCATGTATGACAAGGATGCGCCAACAGGCAGCGGTTTCTGGCACTGGGTGGTTTTTAATATTCCTGCAAATGTGATGGAACTTAAATCCGGCGCAGGCGATGTATCTAAAAATATTGCCCCTGCAGGAGCCGTTCAAAGCAATACCGATGCCGGAATGCCGGGCTATGTTGGTCCGTGCCCGCCGCCGGGACCAATTCACCAATATCTCGTTACAGTGTATGCATTGAAAACAAAATTGCAACTTGACAAAAACGCAACTCCGGCCTACGTTGGCTTCAACATAAATGCGAATGTGCTGGCCCAGGCTTCGATTGTGTTTTATGCGAAACAATAACTGAATAATCGAATAACTGAATAACTGAATGGTTGAAGGTTGAAGTGCAAAATTGAAACCCGGCCTCCCAGTTATTCAGTTACTCAGTTATTTTTTTGGAAAATAATACCAATTGGTATAATTTTACATCAGCAATCATCCAGATATGAGCAAAGCGGAAAAAACAAGAGAATTTATTATTGAGAAAACGGCGCCTATTTTCAATGTAAAAGGCTACGCCGGTACTTCTATATCTGATCTTACCGAAGCAACCGGATTAACGAAGGGAAGCATCTATGGCAACTTTGAAAATAAAGATGAGGTTGCCCTGGCCGCATTTGATTGCAATTACAAAAAGATATCTTCTTTCCTGAAGGCAGAAATGGACAAGCATTCTTCATACAAAGAGAAACTGCTCGTGCATGCCAGCTTCTACGAAAACTTCTTTAAAGCGCCGTTTCCCGACGGAGGCTGCCCAATCCTGAACACCGCTATTGAAGCGGATGACACACATCCTCAGCTTCGCGAAAGAGCCAGTGAAGCAATTACTTCCTGGAAGAGTAAGATCATGGAACTGATCAAAAAAGGAATCGACAATAAAGAGTTTAGAGCAGATGTTCAACTGGAGCAAACCGCTATTTCGTTAATCGCGCTGATCGAAGGAGGAATAATGATCGCTAAACTTACAGGCAAACTTAACTACAGAAAACTCATCATGCAGTCAGTTGAAAAAGCGATCAACGATTTGACTTAATATTTTTTTGAGCAACAATATACCGATTGGTATTTTTTATAAACAATAAAACATTAATAAAATGAAAACATCAGGAAATACGGTGCTCGTTACAGGTGGCAGCGCCGGAATAGGTTTCGAAATCGCAAAATCATTTGTGCAAAAGGGAAATCGTGTGATCATCACAGGTAGAAGCAAAGAAAGACTGGATAAAGCTGTCGCAAAATTACAACACGCAACAGGCATTGTGAGTGATGTAAGCAATGAGAAAGATGTTGATCAGCTGGTGTCGAAAATTGAAAATGAATTTCCAACCTTAAACGTTGTGATCAACAATGCAGGTTATGCGTCTTATTACAAACTCGATGCACATGCAGGCGCTTATGAAAAAGCATCGAATGAAATGCTCACGAATTATCTTTCGATTATTCGTTTGAATGAAAAGTTATTTCCGCTGCTAGGCAAACAAAAAGAAGCCGCCATTGTGAACGTTTCTTCCATCGTTGCATTCTCTCCGAGTCATCGTTTGTCAACTTATGCGGCAAGTAAAGCAGCACTGCATTCTTATACGCAGTCGTTGAGATTCAGCCTGAAAACCACCGCTATCAAGGTGTTTGAGCTGATGCCTCCGTTGGTGAATACAGATTTTTCCCATGAAATTGGCGGCGAAAACGGCATTCCACCATCACAGGTTTCTTATGAATTATTTGAGGCACTTGAAAATGACGATTACGAAATTCATGTGGGACAAACAGCTGACTTGTACAGATTGTTTTTATCGTCTCCGGCGGAGGCGTTTAAGTCAATGAACACTGCTGAATAATTGCACGTTGAAGATTTAAGAGTTTTCTTACCACTAAGGCACTAAGGACACTAAGCCACTAAGCCACACCAAGGGTCGCTTAAATTTAAACCTCTCTTAGTGAAACTTAGTGTCCTTAGTGCCTAAGTGGTAAATTACGATGTTAAACATAAAACCATTCACATTAAAAAGCCGCATCTCTCAACTTTCGATGATCATAAATGCGCACACAAACAAAGCAAAGCGACAACCACATCACATTCACAAACAGCGAACCTAACACATCACTTGCAAAGTGTACATTGAGATAAATTCTGCTGAGCCCAATAAGAACGGCGATTACAGCAACAACGATAGAACATAAAACGCGGACAATCTTGTTAAAAGGCAATGTCCACAACAAATACATAACAATGCCACAAAAAGTAAAGCCCACCATTGAATGACCACTGGGAAAACTAAATCCTGCAACATAATCGAGATGTTTAAATGGCGGACGAGTACGTTGAAAGACATTTTTTAGCAAAGCACTCAGCAACAAACTCACCGCAGCAACCGACGCAACCAAAGCCGCGGTACCTCTTCGTTTGGTGCGAATCAAATAAAATAGGATCAGCAAATAAGCAGGTATTAAAAAGATGCCCGTTCCCAACGACGTAATGAAAAGTGCAATGGAATTATTGGCAGGAGAGTGGAGGCGATTGATCTGCTCAAACACGGCGGAGTCGAACCAGTCTTGCTTATTAATAACTATTTGTTCAGCAATAATGGAAAACAGAATAAAAGCAATAAAGAACAATGCGATTGCTAAAATAAAATCCCTGGTGAAAATAGCGATCCATGAAGGTTTTGAAGGTTGATTCAAACGGCTTTTGGTTTGGGCAAATTTATTGCTGATCATGCAATGAGTTTGTTAATCCTTTGCTTTCTTTGTGCAGCCTTCGCACTTTGCGGTTAATCCTCTAATTCTTCCTAATCATCTCCTGAATTTTATCTCTTTCCTCAGGCGTGTTTGCATTGATCTGCTCCTGCGGAAATTCGTTTTGCAAAAGCTCAATATCATTTTCTTCAAGCACATGTTGCAAGCTGTTAAAACCCTTTGCAACCCGTTTGCGCAGCAGTTCTATTCCCGCAGTTTCCCAAATCGTAATCACGGGTTCGGGTAAATGATTCTCCGGGCCCACAAATGTTGTAGCAATTTTCTCATGATTTCTATGCTCAACCAGCGACTTCAATGAACGATTGGTAAGCAAAGGAAGATCACACGCAATAAGCAACCATGCAACATCCGGAAAAGCTTTGTTGGCAGCCAGCAATCCCGCTGCAGGACCTTTACCTTCTTCGCCATCGAAGACCAGGTCATACCCTTCAAACAATGCTTTTTGATCTTCCCGGCAAGAGATCATTATTTTATCCACGAGCGGCATCAAATGATTATACAGATAAAGCCATTGAGGCATGTGATGATATTCCAGCAAGGATTTATCTGTCATCATCCGGCTGCTTTCACCGGCGCATAAGATCAGGGCATACAAGGGCTGCTTGTATAAGGAAGGAGTTTCCATACTTAAATTTACGATTCTTTATTTCGTAATTGCCCAAATAAAAAAGAGCCTCTCTCGAAGCTCTTCAAAATTATTTTTTGCTTTTCTTGTTACTCAGGCGATACTTTTTGTTAACCGCAGGACTGTTGAAATATTCGTTCAGTTCTTCTTCACTGATACCGTTTACAATTTCGATAGGAATATCCACCAGTTGCACTTGCGCTGCTTGTAGTTCGTCGCGCAGTTTACTTGTTTTCTTTACAATGTCCGGGTCACGTTCACCAATCAGTGCATTGTCACGCAACATATACTCAAGTCTTTTGATCGCGCCGCGAACAAGGCTCGCCTGGTTCTGGTCATATGTTTTTGTCGGCGACACTGCCTCTTTCACCGGCACAAGCGTAACACCCACTGTAGGAAGAATTTTCCCCATGTTTGCCGCACTGGTTCCTGCCGTTGATGAGGTGGCCAAAACTGTACCCGTCATCGCCGTAGTGGCAGAAGTAACATCAAAAGTGGTTCTTGCTCCTTTGTTTTTCTTAACCGATTTGTCTAATTGAAGGAAAACGAATTTTAGTTGTAAAACATAAGTGCTGATTGATTTTGCAATTGCCGCATGTTCCTGCACCGCATATGGATAGTTGAGTGCATTTCTCACAACCACTTTAATTGTAGCCGTGTCTCTGACCATAAATTTAGTTGAACCAACAAAATTCAGCAACACGACTTTTGCCTTTCCAGAGTCTGTCTCTTTTACAAAGTCATAAGATGGAACCCAGGTAAAAGTATCATCGCAACCGTGAATGGTTGTAAGAGGCTTCAACGGCAAGCTGGAAAAAAAGCCTACTCTTTCAATCGGGAAGCTTCCGTTGTCACATTGAATCTGAAACGACACCGTATCACCTTCATCCACAGTAAGCATCGAACCAACCGTTGGTTTCACCAATGAAGGAATGATATCTGTGCTATAGAAAACAAGGGTAAAAGAAGTATCAACTCTCTCTTTAGGGTTCAGTGTGCTTTGAACACCCAGACTTACCCTATAGTCATAGTCATATTTTAATTTCCCCGACAGGAAAAAACTTTTTTCCGCCTTGAAGGTTAATATGCCATTATCCTTGTTGATCTTTAAACCAAGAGGAGCATTCTTCAGGAACCAGAAATATTCTCTGTTTTCCCTGTTGATGTCCAGCTTATAATTCAACGTTGAATCAACATGAAGCGTAATGTATGGATTGAGATTTAGTATACGCAGCGCAGTGTCAACTTTTTCGACCAGGGAATCAATCCCCATTGGTTTCGTAGTGTCCGGCTTTACACGTGGTGTGGAATCGGATTGAGAAAAAGCGGTTTGACCCAGGATACATAATAACAATACTAAAAATTGAACACGAAATCTTCTCATGAAATAATGTTTTTTAGCCTGTTGTTCTTAAACACAATGTGTAATCGATACAAGAATGCGCAATATTAGGGCTTTTATCGGCTAAAAACTCTATAACCGTCAATTATTTATTACTCATTTTCAAGTTCTTGAATCAAATTTTCCAGCATTTGCAGGTGTTCACCGTATAATTTTTGCAAATAAAGTTTTGTGAAAAAAAACATGCCAAGGCTGAAGACGCAGTAACAAACCATCAATGGCAGCCACAAATGTGAGAACATATAAGCTGTAAAAATTGATTGATTGGGTGTAACAGAAATGAATTCGAAAAGAAAAACAAATACAGCCATGCAAAGGCATACCGGCAATAATATCATGCAGAAGCGAAAGTAATGTCTTACATAAGCTTTGATGACCATTTGCGTGTCAATGAGATTTTGCTTTACAGTAAGATCATTGTCGAGCCGGTGTAATTTTATACGAAGCGTGAGCAATGCAAAAACGAAAGCAATACTTACACAAGAAAAAACGCCAAAGTATATTCTAAAACTGAAGGAAGGGTAGGCAAGCGCAAAGTAAACAAAAGCGACGGACGCCACGATTGCCAGTGCAGTCTCTGTTACAACACTTTGTTTTATTTTTTTAACCACGCTGTCAGCTTTCATCAGCATGGCACTTTGCAAAAGATCCGGCTTTTGATAAAAGCGGTCGCTTTCCAGTTTCAGTTTGAGTTGATCTTTTAGTGCATCCAGTTCCATCACAATATTTTTATTGGTTGTATAAATATTTTTCGCTCTCTTCTTTAAGTTTCTTTTTCAGCCTGTTCATTTTTACCGCTACATTATTGGCCGTAATGCCCAGTACATTGCCCATTTCATTGTAATTGTAATCATCGAGATAAAGCGTTATCAGTGCCTTGTCGATATCAGAAAGCCCATTGATCGCCTTGTACATAGCAGCAAGCTGCTCATCCACTTCAGGTTGGTGATCATGCGAAAATGCCAGTGAATCCACCGCATCCCCGACTTTTCTCTGCCTGTTTTCCTTACGTTTAAAAGTGAGTGCCGTATTGAGTGCCACGCGATACAACCACGTCGTGAAAAGCGAATCGCCTTTAAAATTGCGAATGCCTTTCCAGGCGTTCAGCGTTATTTCCTGGAAAAGATCCTCCTTGTCCGTATGGCTTTGCGCATACAGATTGCAAACTTTATAAATGATCCGCTGGTGATTTGTAATTAATGCTATAAATTCTTTCTCTTCCATCTGGGCGCTGAAGCGTTAGTAACCCAAAATAGGAAAATATTACAGGAGAGAAAACGGAACGCAGATTTTCATGATTGTCATGATTTATCAGGATTTTTTTTTGGGGTGATCGATAGAATATGATTCAGCATCGTTGGTCGCACTCTTCAACTGCATATCATTGAAATTCCAGGCTAGTGACAGCATATCGACCAATAGAGTTACTACTGCTGAAGAGTGCGACGCAAGCAAAGCCGAACTATGCTCAACTGCTGACCTATAAAAATGATCCATAAAACGGGACGATTGGACTTAATAAACTATTCCGCCATTCAACCTTCAGTTATTCAGTTACTCAGTCATTAAAAACAAAAGCGCTCCGTGGGAAACCCACGAAGCGCCGTTTATGAAGAAAGATGCGCAAAAAATTATTGAACTGAAATTTCTCTGGCAGTTTCTTTCACTTCTTCCTTTTTAGGAACAAACAACTTCAAAATGCCATTGTCATACTTCGCCTCAATACCATCCGCTTTCAGTTTGTCATCCAAAGTAAAGCTGCGCTTAAAGCTTTGGAGCGAGAATTCGGTACGAACTGACTTTGCATCTTCTGATTTAGTTTCTGCTTTCTTCTCGTAGCTGATGGTCAACAAACC
>Ga0318567_10000066_pt1 | contig 47052 bp, 28 predicted proteins | sample GRESIP088b5f20_FD_203691 | JGI IMG/M metagenome (GOLD analysis project Ga0318567, IMG submission 203691) | Tropical soil microbial communities from Luquillo Experimental Forest, Puerto Rico - GRE.SIPMG.088b5f20 | ecosystem: Environmental > Terrestrial > Soil > Tropical forest > Bulk soil...
GGGCTTACTTTCTTCTCAACAACCGGAAACTCAACAATAACAAGCTTTAGTAAAAGTCTTGACAGGGATTTTTATTTTTACCGGACAACAGTGATGTGCTGATTTGAAAATTTGAAAATTGGAGAGAAGGAACGCAGATTATCATGATTGTCATGATTAGTTATGATTTGATATTTCAGATTTACTGTTCGTTTTTCAAATCAATGCATTTTCAAATTGGCACGCCGTAGGGGCGAATTGCATTCGCCCTGTTGAACAGAAAGGATGTTCAAATTGAAATCTCCCAATCACACATAAAACCTACCGCCCAATAGCATTACAGATGATGAACGTAACGCGACGCAAGGATGTTTAACCGGAGTTACAAATGCTGGTCACCTGAGAAGAATTTGAAAATTTGAAAGTGTGCTAATTTGAAAATGCGTTGTGTGCGTCTTTGCTTTGGTAAAGAAATTTTTCAGTTTGAAGTTTGTGTGTCAATCGCAAACTTGGAGAAACCACATTTTCAAATTTTCAAACCAGCACATTCTCAAATTGTTTCGATCTTCTAATTGCATCATCAAAACTATAAGTCACATTCGCCTTGCCAATTTTAAATAACAACCGCGCATTTTTCAGCGACTCCATTACCTGCATGCTGGTCACTTCGGAAAGTATGAGTTTCGTCCCCCTGTGTTTTGCTTCTTTATAAAATTCTTCAATGGCTTTAATGCCGGTTGCATCAATCATCGAGACATGTCGCATGCGAATGATCAATATTTGCGGAGGTCTTTCAACCTGCTTCATTGCATCTTTGAACTTGTATACCGCACCAAAGAATAGCGGTCCCATTATTTCGAAAACCTCTACGTTTTTATTGATAGAAACGCCTTCCACTTCATCGGGCGATAAAGAATGATCCGGTGTATTTGTTTTGGCCGTCAGCCATTTCACATTGCTCAACTGGATCATTGAACGCATGAAAAGAAAAACGGCAAGCACCATTCCTATTTCAATTGCTACAGACAAATCTACCAGCGTTGTCAATACAAACGTGATCAGGAGTACTGCGGCATCCTGGCGACTGCCTTTCAACATCGAGACAAAAGTTTCCCATTCGCTCATGTTGTACGCAACGATGATCAAAATGCCTGCAAGCGTAGCCATGGGAATGTAGGCCACGAGTTTGCCTGCGAAAAGAACAATCACAAGCAGGGTGATGGCATGCATCAATCCTGCGACAGGCGTGCGTCCGCCGTTTTTAATGTTGGTTGCAGTGCGAGCAATAGCGCCTGTTGCGGGTATGCCGCCAAAAAGAGAAGAAAAAATATTTGCAGTTCCCTGCGCGATCAATTCAGTGTTGGAGTCATGCTCATCCCCGATCATGCCATCCGCTACAACGGCAGACAACAAGGATTCAATCGCACCCAGCATTGCTATCGTGAAAGCAGGCTGTATCAATTTTTGAATGGCGGCAAAATTTAATCCGGGATTTGACAACGAAGGAAAGCCATATGATACTGAGCCGAATCGTTGGCCGATCGTTTCAACCGACAAATGAAGCGCCTGAACCAGCCACGCGGTTACGACAATTGCAATCAGCGAACCTGGAACTTTTCGTGTGACTTTGGGCCACAGCAGGCTCACGACGATTGTGAACAGCGTAATGATGAGTGCAAACCAATTCACTTTGTCGAGGTGTTGCCAATAACTTTGCCACTTGCCAACAAAGTCCGCCGGAAGATTTGTTATCGGCAATCCAAATGCGTCCTTTAACTGCGATGAAAAAATGATCAGCGCAATGCCACTCGTGAAGCCTATGATTAGAGGGTACGGAATAAATTTGATGATAGAGCCAAGTTTGCTGAAACCCATTAATATCAACATGCAGCCGGCCATAAACGTTGCGGCGATCAAGCCGGCCAGGCCATGCACCTGAACGATGCCGTACACAATCACAATAAAAGCCCCGGTTGGACCACCGATCTGAACGCGGCTCCCTCCCAGGGCAGAAATAATAAACCCGGCAATAACAGCTGTAAACAATCCTTTCTCCGGTGAAACACCGGATGCAATGGCAAATGCGACGGCCAAGGGTAATGCTACAATACCGACAATCACGCCAGCCATCAGATCCCGTCCAAATTGACGGAACGAATACTGTCGCAATATGTCAAATAGCTTGGGACTAAACATTTCTCATGGAATTGGATGGTGTGTCGGGAAGTGCCTGCTTCCATCTGTACAAGATTACTTTTGCCGTCGCAATATTGCTCCATTGCTGTGCATCTTTGTTCATTGGGCTGAACCAATGCAACTGATGATTGATCATGTCTACAAATTCGCGTACGAGCTTCGCCTTCTCATCGTCTTGCTCTAAAACTTTTATAGATGCAGTAATAATGGCCTGCACCTCTTCCTGTGAAGAAGCTCGTAAAATATTGTTGATTATTTCTGTTTTGTATTCATCAAGAAAGCCGTCCATCATAAACGAAAATTGTTATAAGCAGTTAGAATTTTCAAATCGTCACATCTTCAAATTTTCAAATTGAATTGCCTACTGTTTCACCCAAAATTTTAAAGTGTTTTCAAATTGCGACAGGACAAGGCAATAATCTTCAGGTATTTCGTCCTCCAGGCTGTGGTACGTTACAAGCCTTGTGCCGCGTGGTTTTTGATCCAGTTCCCTGTATAGATAGCGGGCATAGTAGAGATAGAGTTCACTTGAAAGATCGATCGTCTCATCTATTTTGCGAACGCCAAAAAGATTTTCATAAAAAGAATTGAAGAAGTAAAAATGATCGTAATCGGCAAAGTTCAGCTGCGTGAAGTTGCCATGCATGAATATAGCATTGTCGATGCAAAGAGTGTCCTTCATGGACTCTGCGTGATCTACAAGCGATTTCCGTTGCTCGATACCATAAAACCTTACCTGCGGATAGTAATGTGCCGCAACGAGACAGAATTTTCCCACACCACTGCCAATATCAAGTATGTTTATTTGTTTGTCCTGCGCCAAAAAATCAGCTGCCTTTTTCGCAATTTCTACTGGCGTCCAATGATAGCGTGCGAGCGATTGTATGGATGGTTCATACAGATCATCAAAAGTTTTATCATGGGTAAAAAGATAGTCGCGCAAATATTCATTTTCTTCCTGCAGTTGCGCCATCTGTTGTTCGTAAGGCATTTATTTCGCGTATTTATTGTTGTTCATCTGATATTGTTTGGGGAGCAACAGATCGGTGCGGTCATATGGCTTTGCCGGAATGAATTTTACCAGCCACGCCGTGCTTTCAATGCTTTCCAGCAACATTCCGTGGTCCATTGTGATGAGGTTGTCATTTACTTGCATTATCTTGCCATCAACCGGCATATGTGCATTAATACTGTAGTCTCCGTACACGATGGTAGCAATAATGTCGCCTTGTTTGGCGAAGCCAAGGATATCGCCGTAATCAATCTTGTGAATTTGCCTGAATCCCGTTAGCTTGAATTTGCAAACACCGGTATAAGCTATCGACCCTTGAAAATTTACCCATTCGTGATCTTTCGTGTAGTAAAGGTCCTTGGACGTTTTTCTATGCATGTTGCAAAGTTATTTTGAAGCCCTTTTCGTTCCGGTAAACCTTGGCTGTGGAAAAAGTGATATTTATCAATTTTATTTTTACCGCTAAATTTGCTTTTAATATGAGTATCAAAGGCATCTTTCCAATTGACAAATGGGACTTTAAAAGCAGGTCGGTACTGGCAGGCTTGCCTGCAAGTGATTTAGAGATGTTGATGGCCAATCAAACAGAAAAAGTTTACAAACTCACAGAAGTTATATTTTGGGAAGGCGCTTATCCCTCGGGCATTTTCTACATAAAAGAAGGTAAGGTAAAAAAATACAAACTCGATAAAGATGGCCGCGAGCATATCATTTACGTAGCCAATGCAGGGGAATTGCTCGGGTATCACGCCATTCTTTCGGAGGACCGTTTTCCCGATTCCGCAGCGGCATTGGAAGAAACCCGGATCGCTTTTATTCCCAAAGAAGACTTCCTTAAAACGCTGCAACATTCTGATGTCCTGAACGGAAGATTATTAAAAAATCTCAGCCATGAATTTGCGGTATTGGCAAACAGCTTGTCCATGTTTGCCAAAAGTTCAGTTAGGGAAAGACTCGCATTGCAGCTGATCATTCTGCGGGAAAAATACAAAGTCAATTTTCAGCCGGGAATGCCCGTGGAAATAAACATGAGCCGCGACGATTTAGCAAGCCTTGTGGGTACCGCCCGCGAAAATGTTGTCCGCTTATTATCCGATCTGAAAGAAGAAAAAATAGTCGAAACAAAAGGACGGACGATTATTGTATTGGATGTGCAAAAGCTGATTAAAATCGCAGATTACAAGTAGAGACGGATGATAATCCGTCTCTGTAACCCGCAGACAGTCCGTCTCCGTAACCGGATGATAATCCGTCTCCATGACCCGCAGACAGTCCGTCTCCGTAACCGGATGATAATCCGTCTCCATGACCCGCAGACAGTCCGTCTCCGTAACCGGATAACAATCCGTCTCATGCCTCACACGGATAACAATCCGTCGAAAGACAGATAATTATCCGCCTCTATCGCCAATATATACACGAAATAATTATCCTTTCATTTCCTGACACTCGTCCATCCATTTGACATGATTATTCGTCTGTGTGAAACAAAACGAATGACCTTATGTCAAATGAAAAATATCTAAACAAATACCGTATTCCATCAGCACGATTGCAAGGTTACGATTACGGCGCAAACGGCGCCTATTTTGTAACCATATGCACGCAAAAAAGAAGGCATTATTTTGGTGAAATCGCCGTAGAGACGGATGATAATCCGTCTCCTGATGCACGTGTGACGGCTGATGGCAATCCGGATATGAAAACGGATCATCATTTGCGTTTGAAAACGGGCTGCAATCCCCGTTCGAAGGAGACGGATTATCATCCGTCTCTACGGGCGACCCGAATTGGAAAAATAACGCGGGATTGTTGGGTTGCCATACCAGATCATTTTCCGTTTGTTGTACTGGATGAATTTATTATCATGCCCGATCACGTTCATGGAATATTATTCTTTAACAAACCCGATAAACATGATTGGGTGGCAAATGCTGCGGGAACGCAGTCACGGAATTTAGGATCTGTTTTAAGAGGATTTAAAGCATCAGTAAAAAGGTTTGCAAACGAAAACAATATTGAATTTGAATGGCAGACCAGGTATTACGACAGAATAGTCAGGGACGAAGATGAATTGAATAGAATTCGTTTGTACATTAAGGATAATCCGGCTGATTGGCTAAAGGGTAATCTTTAAGCCGACATCGTTGGTGTGTAGGGCGGCCAAGACTGTTCTATACACCAACAATATTTTAAAAGTCTATCTTACTTATTACTTATTAATCTCGTTCTCCATTGCGACAATACTCTTCATAACATTCTCTTTTCCAGAGTTCCATTTTTTTGCTTCGGCTAACCACAAGTTGAACTTCTCCTTGTCTTTTTTTTCGAATAAATTATGAAGAAGGTTGTAGCAATTTTCGCCGTTGTATGTCGTGTCCGGACAAACAGCAATGGCATGCTTGCAGCTTTCGGATGCCTTATCTAATTGACCTGATTTTATTTGCGCATAGATCAATTCTTTGTTCGTATAGGCATCTGTCGGAGTTGTTTTTAAGGCATCCTGCAAAACGGTTATTGCATTTTCATATTGCCCCAGGCAATTGTATGAGAACGCAAGTTCAACACTTAGCCCGTTGTAGGCTGGATCCATTTTTTGCGCTTTTTGTAAATACGACAATGCAGTGGCGCATTCATTCCAGCCATTGTACATGTAGCCCCAGCGGTAAAGCCTGGCAACTGAGTTGGTGTCGGTTTTATAATATTTGAGCCATTCGGGAACGGCGGAAATTTGCAGTTCCCTGAACTTACTATCCGGAATAAACGCAACCTGAACATTGTTTGGCTGCAGGCGCACTTTCATGTTTGTGCTGTCAAGTTTTGTTGGAACAAATTGCCCTGAAGGCAATATCTTGAAAGTTCCTTCATAATTAAGTGTGAGGCCTGCTTGCGCATCGACGTAGATAAAACCGAATGGATATGAACTGTCTTTATCCGGCTTAAAAGCGACCCATTTGTCTTCGCTTTGCACAAATCGTTTGTTGAAGTTTAAAATGGGTTGAGCGTTGAGTTTTGTTGCTAAAAAAATAGTAAGGAGGAATAGATATTTCATAGTAGAGGCGTGTTTAAGGGGTTATAGATGTTTGTGTTGTTGTCAGTCGATAAAATATTTTATTTTGAAAGTTTGTTTTTTCTTAGTGCCGTCTGGGGAATAATAATCAATAGACACTGGAACCGTATATTCACCCGGTTTTCCAGTAATTGTCTTTCTGAATATTGCGCAATCATCATCATTTAAAGAAACTTTTTCATTGTCGATTACTATTTGCGGACTTGCTGCCCTTGAAAACAAACCAACTCCCGCAGTTATTTCTAATTTATCGCCGGACTTGAAATGTATTGAGTTTTGCCCAACTATCGCGCTGAATTTGTCATACGTCAAAATGCAACCAGGCTCCGTCTTTATGCTGCAAAATGAGATAGATTGATTCGCAATCACGGCAATTGAGTTGTGGGCTTTATTTTTTAAATAGTCACGTGAAGGTGATTCATCAAAATTCTTCGAATAATTTGAATCGACTATTATTGAGAATTCTTTGCTCATCTCCCTGAATAATTCAGGGTCGACTTGCAGAACAGATGATTTATATTCAGTGACAATTCTTGTTAGTTTTGATTTGTATTCGTCAGAACTGATGTTATTGTAGTTTGTAAAGCACGAATCCACGCTTGCATATGCAGCTGTTGTCAAATGCTTAATTTTTTCTGCATTTTTAATCCAGACTTTTTCTCCTTCAGAAGCAGTAGGGTCGTATGATTTTCTTTCTAGAACGTCGTATTCCTGTGTTGTATAGTTTTCTATTATCCGTGTAGATATTTCCAATGCTTTGTCGGAAAAATTACCTTCTTTTTGCTTGCTCCGGAAGCAGCCGGTTAAATGCATTGTAATAAATGCGATCAGTATTGGGGCGCGAAATTTAAGAAGTCTCATTTGTTTGAATTTGATCAGATTTATTTATAGAAATCAATGCTGGCTGTGAGAAGTTCTCTTTTTATTTTCTTTCCAGATCCGTTATTAATAAAGGATTTGCCTGACGATGTTTATCCAGCAATTCTTTTACTGAATATTTCTTGGTTTTGAGGTTATTATACTCGTTTGTCGTAAGACCGAAAATCTGGATGAATTTTACATGACCGTGCGGTGTTGGAATTTCTCCAAATTCAGGATCAGTTATAAATGCAATTGCAGTTACGTCTGTTTCTGTATCGCCTCGGATTGGTCCATTTGCAGACATGATATGGTAGTCGTCAAACACATTTTTTGAGTTGAATACATACCTGGCTATGTTCTGAAGGAAATTTACCGGCCAAATTGGTTTTTCCGGATCTCCGTTAAATGGCAGATGCCTAAAAGTCAGCTCAAAGCCAAACCCATTGACTTCATCTTCTGCAAAGTCTTCGTTATACCAGAGATTTGTAAATCCTAGCGATACATAGTGAAAATGAGATTGCTGCTTTGTCGAACTAAAACAATCAATTGCCCACAAAGGATCTTCGCCGCCCAGTTCCCAAGGTACAATCGTTCCCCAGTGAGTGGGTTCCTGATTGCCGTAAATTTCTTTTTCTTTTTTGGCGATTGCGTCAAATCCAGGAGAATCTTCTTGAGCAAAAGTTTGTTTGTAAGTGTTCTTTTGGGTGGACATGATGAAAGGTGTAAAGAGGGTTTAAGTTTACCTGTGAACTTAATGTTTTTTCCCGTTATACCAAAAGCAGTTGGATAAAAAACAGCGTTAAAATCATCTTGTTCCATTACTGCTCATTGCCCGTACTTAGATAATTCTTTAGGAGGTATGCTTACTTCATTGCCGTTTGGCTTTAGTCAACGGAATTAATGTAAAATGACGCACCTGAGAGTTTGTTCCCATCAATAATCTTCCGATTAGATTTACAATCTACCCAACCAGACATAGCATCAGGACAGCTCGGGATGGTTATAACTCCTCGTGTTTTAACTTTAAGCGTTACGCTTAACGACGATTGACCCTCAACAGCCATATGTTTGCCAAAAGAATATTACTTATTTCTTTCTCCATACTCCTTGCACATGCCATTGGCGTGGCGCAGATCGTCAAGACTAAAATCCCCGACAAGCTTGTTGTGCTTACATTTGATGATGCAGCGAAAAGTCATTACAACTATGTGGCGCCCATTTTAAAGAAATACGGTTTTGGAGCAAGTTTCTTTGTTTGCGAATTTCCTCCTGATTTTTCAGATACAACAAAGTACATGAGTTGGCAACAAATTCAGGCGTTGTCGGACATGGGTTTTGAAATAGGCAACCACACACGAACGCATAAGCACGTCAACAAAATGCAGGATGAGGAAGCGAATGAACAGCTTAGTTATATCGAAAGCAAATGCGATTCACTGCATATGCCAAAGTTGGTGAGTTTTGCATACCCGGGCTATGATACAAGTGCGGCGACTTTGAAAATTCTACAAGATCGCGGCTATCTGTTTGCCCGTGCCGGTGGCGGCCGTGTTTATGATCCGTTGAAAGATCATCCTTACCTCATTCCAAGTTTTAGTACAAGTGGAACTGTTCAGCAAAAAGTAATTGACGCCATTAAACTTGCAAAGGATGGAAAGATCGTGGTGCTGACCATTCACGGAGTTCCCGATTATGCGCATGATTGGGTCACCACACCGCCGGAATTGTTTGACGTGTACATGAAATATCTTCACAAACATCATTACAATGTGATTGCGCTGAAGGACCTTACAAAATACATCAACATACAGCAGGCTATTGATACCATCAAACCTGACTGGTCCCTTAAAACAAAATAACAACAACCATGAAACCAATAAAATTACTTACCGCAACGGCAATCACTGTTTCTTTGTTTTGTGTGACGCGGGCCACGGCACAGGAACTTATGGAGACAGGAGGCAAGGAAATGCCCAACGAATGGATCGATAAGGATACGCACCATAAAGTAGTTAAGCTTACAAGAACGGAGGGCGCCAACAGTAGTTTCTATTTTCACAACAATCCTTTCATCGGAAATAAAATGGTCTATTACAACAGTGGCAGTAGCGGACGCCAGGCTTATACTGTTGATTTAAAAACATTGGAGACTCAAAAGATCACCAGCCAGGGCGGACGGATCAATGGTGAGATTGCAGGCGCAAAAACCGGCAACATTTATTATCAGAACGGTGATAGTGTTTACTCGACCAACATTAATACGAAGCAAACGAAATTGTTGTTTGTTTTTCCAGCAGACTTCAAAGCAAGCATCACGACGCTTAATGCAGATGAAACATTACTAGGTGGTGCATGGGCAACTGATGAGGAAAAAGAGATCAGTAAAAAATATCCGGAGAAGCATGACTATTTCAATCGCATCTATGAATCAAAATTGAAAAGAACGTTGTTTGTGATCGACTTAAAAAAGAAAGAGCTGATAAAAATATTTTCTGACACAGCATGGTTGAACCATGTACAATTTTCTCCGAAGGACCCGTCATTGCTGATGTTTTGCCACGAAGGCCCATGGCACAAGGTGGACAGAATTTGGACAATAGATGTAAATACGAGAGAAGTTAAGCTGATTCACAAACGCACCATGAACATGGAAATTGCCGGACATGAATGGTTCCAGCCGGATGGAAAAATTATCTGGTACGATTTGCAAATGCCGCGCAGCGAAAACTTTTTTGTCGGTGGCACAAATGTAAAAACAGGCGCGGCGCAAAAGTACAGACTAACACGCGATGAGTGGAGCATTCACTTTACCATCTCACATGATCAGCAATTGTTTGCCGGAGATGGTGGCAATGAAAGCCAGGTGGCCAAAGCAAAAGACGGCATGTGGATCTATCTGTTTACGCCAGAGGGAGATCATTTTAAATCCACTCATTTGGTAAACATGAAAAATCACAATTACAAACTGGAACCCAACGTCCATTTTTCACCCGACAACAAATGGATCATTTTCCGTGCAAATTTTGAAGGCAAACAAAACGTCTATGCAGTAGAAATTGCAGAGACAAAATAGTTTTAAGAAATTAGACCTATAAAAACCATAACTACAACCAGACAGCTGAAACAATGAACAATATATTTCGATCCCTTTGTATAGCAGGAATGCTTTGTGCAGCAAGCGTTACAGATGCTCAGGTAAACTGGCCAACTATAACTAAAACGAATAAGCCATGGACAAGATGGTGGTGGGAAGGCAGCGCAGTTAACAAAGCCGATCTCACAACCGTGATGCAGCAATATGCAAAAGCAGGATTGGGCGGACTTGAAATAGTGCCCATCTACGGAGTGAAGGGAACTGAAAAGCAATGGTTGAATTTCTTAAGTCCTGAATGGATGCAGATGCTCGATCATACATTGGATGAAGGCAAGAAATTGAATCTGGGAATAGACATGGCAAATGGCACCGGTTGGCCATTTGGCGGTCCGTGGATACACGAAGACAATGCAGCGAAAACCATCAATTACAAAACCTACACACTTACAGAAGGACAAACGCTGCAGGAGAAAATAGTTTTTCAGCAGGAGACATTGCTTCGTTTCCAGGGACAGGATAGAGTGAAAATAGACGAAGTGAAAAATCCGATCTACAGCAATACAAACCTGCAGGCACTGGCACTCGATCAAATAAAGTTCCCCGGAAGTTTCCCTGCAACGCTGGTGATGGCTTACAGCAATGACGGACAACAAATCAATCTTACTGACAAACTAAATGCAGCCGGCGATTTAAATTGGACGGCACCAAAAGGTTCATGGACCATTTATGCATTGTTTCAATCATTGCATGGTAAAATGGTAGAACGTGCAGCACCTGGCGGTGAAGGATATGCGATGGATCACTTTTCTCTCAAGGCCATTAATCATTATCTCGGCAAATTTGATGAATCTTTCAATGGGCATGATCTTTCTTCTTTGCGTGCATTCTTCAATGATTCTTATGAAGTAGATGATGCAACAGGACAGGCAAGCTGGACGCCCGATTTTCTCAATGAGTTTCAAAAGAGAAGAGGATACGACTTAAGAAATTATCTGCCTGCATTGTTTGGTAAAGACAAAGAGGAACTGAACAGCAGGGTTATCTATGATTACAGGTTAACGATCAATGACCTGATCTATGAAAATTATACAAAGGCCTGGCACACATGGAGTGCGCAAAAAGGCAAGCTGGTGCGCAACCAGGCGCATGGTTCGCCTGCAAACATTTTAGATTTGTATGGCGCCATAGACATTCCTGAAACAGAAGGAACAGAGTTGTTGCGTTTCAAAGTGGCTTCTTCTGCTGGTAACGTAACAGGCAAACCGCTGATCTCGTCTGAATCTGCCACATGGCTCGATGAACATTTTCTATCCACATTAGGTGATGTAAAACAAGCGATCGATAATTATTTTGTCGGAGGCATCAATCACGTGTTTTATCATGGATTGAATTATTCTCCGGCAAAGGCACCGTTCCCGGGCTGGTTGTTTTACGCATCAGTGCATTTTCAACCGGCGAATCCTTTCTGGAATGATTTTTCAACGCTTAATAATTACATCGCACACTGCCAGTCGTTTTTGCAAAACAGTACACCCGATAATGATGTGTTGTTGTACTATCCTTTTACAGACATCATTTCAAAAACAGGAGGTGCGTTGTTAAAACATTTCGACGCGATTGACAAAGAGTTCAAGGGCACAGGTTTCAAAGAAAATGCAGAAACCTTGAATGATCATGGATATGCGTCTGATTATATTTCCGACAAGCAATTGATGAATGTAAAGAATGAAGGAAATGAATTGCTCACAGGTAAGTCGAAATACAAGACAATCATTTTGCCAAACACTAAATTGATTCCTTTAGAAACGTGGCAACAACTCATGAAGCTTGCATCGCAAGGCGCTACGATCCTTGTGTACAAAGGGCTTCCGGAAGATGTGCCCGGTATGGAAAAATTAGCTGAAAGACAAGCTGCTTATAAACAATCTGTCTCTTCGCTCCATTTTGCCAACGATGGTAGCGTGCAAAAAGCAAGTGTGGGTAGTGGGCAATTTGTAGTGGGTAATGATGTGCTGCAACTGCTCAATTATGCTAAAATCCGCAAGGAAACATTGGCAAACGACAGCCTCGTTTATATCAGGAAAAAGAACGAGAATGGTTCTATATATTTCATTGCAAACAAAGCAGCAAAAGCTTATGAAGGTTGGATAAATCTCGCAACAAATGCAAGCGCTGCGATTATCTACAATGCAATGACTGAAAAGGCCGGCGTAGCAAAAACAAAACAAAATACAGACGGCACATTGAGTGTGTATGTTAAAATGCAAAGAGGTGAAAGTTTGTTGCTACAAACTTCATCAAAAACTTTGACGGGCACTTTATATGAATATCTGAAACCGGCTGGAGATGCTGTAGTGATCAATGGTTCATGGAAATTGCATTTTGAAGAAGGAGGTCCTGTATTGCCAAAAGATGCGACATTGCAGCAACTACAATCATGGACAAATTTACCTGGTGAAGACTTGAAAAAGTTTTCGGGCACTGCATCTTACACCACCATTTTTGCGAAGCCAAAAGGAACAGCAAAGAAATGGTTGCTTGATCTTGGCGATGTGCGCGACAATGCAGAAGTATTTTTGAATGGCAAAAAAATCGCAACGCTCATCGGGCCTGTATTTAATGTCGTTATTGATGCTAGCGCACTGCAAGCAAAAAATACACTGCAAATAAAAGTTGCCAACACCATGGCGAACAGGATCATCGATATGGAAAAAAATCACGAGAATTATAAAGTGTTTTACAATATCAATTTCCCTGCTAGAAAGCCTGCCAATAAAGGTGCTGACGGATTGTTTACAGCAGAAAACTGGAGTCCGCTTCCATCAGGATTGTTGAGCAATGTCACATTGACGCCGATGACAATTATCAGGTAGAGACAAGGCACTGCCTTGTCTTGATTTTAAAGCCAGATCGCCGTTGTTGGTATCGGAGCTTGGCCCCAGCGCAGGCGTACCAACAACAATGGTGCGAAGTTGCTGTTGGTGGGCCACGTACGAAAGCTGCCCGTCACACCACCAGCGGCGTTTTGCGGTGTTTTGGTGACAGGTTACTGTGAATGAACAAAAAACAACTTGGCAATTAGCACTTAACTAATGACTCTAATTACTACTTCATGAAAAATTTAGCATACGGTATTTTATTTTTAGTCACACAAGCTGCCTTCGCACAAGAAAGTTGGCACAATAAAATGCGCACCGCTCATTATCGCCCTGAGGGAAATGATTTTGTAACAGTGAATGGCACCTACAGGTTTAACCGTGCGTTGTATGGCACCAACACGGCGTTTCGTGTGGAAGCTGGCGACCTTCCTGAGTTTGCAATGTACATGCCCGGCATGGGCGGTAATTTGAAGTTTGGCTTGATAAAAGGTGACAGTAGTAAGTGGTTGATCGCTGCAAAAAATATCAAAGCAATCTACCGTCCGGGATCGATGTTGTATGAAGTGAAAGATGATCTGCTCGGTGATGTAGTGTTGTATGTTGCCGTTTTGCCACTTGCAGACAAAGAAGGACTGATCGTAAAACTTAACAGCAGCAAGCCTTTGAAAGATTGCGAATTGATTTGCGTGTATGGCGGAGCCACCGGTAAAAAGTTTTCACGCGATGGCGACATCGGCGCCGATCCCGAATCATCTTTTTATTTGCAACCTGGTTATTGCAAAGACAATTCATTCGCCTTGCAAAAAAATGCCTTTCACTTATTGTATAATACTGGTAAACCGCAGACAGACGAAGAATTTTACGAATTGCAACATCTTCCCAACGCAAAAAAAGAAAGTAACTATAAAGTAATTCCAGTAAAGAGGATCACTGGCATTTTCCCTCCGGAAATGCTTTTGCAAAGAGGCGATGCATTGCAACTACAGTCGCCAATGGAATTGATAAGAAGTGAAATGGCAGAAGCTCCTTTGATCTATGGCATAATGAATGTCCCGAATAAAGCTGCTTATTTCTTTCTGCAAAACGGTGATTCCGGTGAGTTGCCAGATTATAATTCTCTTCCAAAAGTTTTCGCTGATGCAGAAACCAAAAGAAAATCAGTCGCAGATCGCGTTGTGATCAATACTCCCGATCCTTACATAAACGCTGTTGGCGGAGCATTAAATATTGCTGCGGATGGCATTTGGGAAGATCCTTCTTACATGCATGGAGCAATCGCCTGGCGCATGCGCCTCAATGCATGGCGCGGGCCATACGTAGCTGATCCTCTTGGCTGGCACGACAGAGCCCGAAAGCATTTCAGCAGTTATGCCTTGTCGCAGGTCACCGACCCATTGCAAGCGCCGGTTATTGCAGACACTGCATTGAACATTGCAAGACAGCAGGAAAAAATGGGCACGTCGATGTTTAGCAGCGGTTATATTAGCCGCAATCCCGGTGGCGATAAAAGACCACATCACTATGACATGAATCTTGTTTTCATCGATGAACTGCTGAATCATTTTAACTACACCGGCGATACAAATTATGTGCGGGAAATGTGGCCACTGCTTGAGCGTCATCTTGCATGGGAAAAAAGAAATTTTGATGCAGATGGAGATGGCTTGTACGATGCCTATGCGTGCATTTGGGCGAGTGATGCATTGCAATACAGCGGCGGCGGCGTGACACATTCTTCCGCTTACAACTACCGCGCAAACAAAACAGCAGCCATGCTTGCGACGATGATAGGAAAGGATGCAACACCTTATCAGCGCGAAGCAGAAAAAATATTGAAAGCCATGCAAACGAATCTTTGGCTGAAAGACAAAGGTTGGTTCGCTGAGTATAAAGATAAAATGGGTTTGCAGTTGACTCATCCGTCAGCTGGATTGTGGACAGTGTATCATGCCATTGACGAAGGCGTTCCTGATGCATTTCAATCATACTATTTGTTGCGTTATGTAGACAATGAAATTCCTCACATTCCTGTCGTAGCAAATGGTTTGGATAAAAGATATGAAGTGTTGGCTACTACCAACTGGCAACCTTATGACTGGTCGCTTAACAATGTGGTGCTTGCAGAAAACCTGCACACATCGCTTGCATATTGGCAGGGTGGAAGAAGCGAAGCTGCATTTCGTTTGTGGAAAAGCGCTTTGTTAGAGAGTATGTATCTCGGCATATCGCCTGCAAATTTCCAGCAGCTTTCTTTTTACGATGCCATGCGCGGTGAACTGTACAGAGATTTTGCTGATCCGATCGGTATGGCTGCACGTTCTTTAACGGAAGGTTTGTTTGGGATTGTGCCTGATGCACTGCACGGGCAAACACTTATCAGGCCAGGCTTTCCAAGGGAATGGAATGAGGCGTCTATAAAAACACCTGATATCAAATTTAGCTTTATAAGAAAAGGAGATATTGATTCTTATTCCATTCAAAATACAAAGGCAACCGCCATTCGTTTGCAGCTGCAGGCTTTGAAAGATGACATTGCTTACGTAAAAGTGAATGGAAAAAATGTAGCATGGAAAGCGGTCGCTGATGCTGTGGGTTCTGCGGTGATAGAGATTACAGATGGGAAAAGTAGCAAGCATGTTGTTGAAATAAAATGGAAGGGCAATGACTTGTATCCAATATCCGACAAGGCATCGGTCGTAAGCGGCGAAGGTTTTGCGCTTAACTATAGAATAGCAAACATCGCAGCCATACATGATCCGCAGCACGTCTTACAAAATTCAAAGGTTGATAAAGGAACTGTAAGTGCAGTTATCAACACAGGCTCCGGCAACAAAACCTTTTTTATACAACTGAAACAAGGTTCCATGCAGTGGTGGAAACCAGTTGATCTTACAATCAATGAACCGCTTGTGGTGCTTGATTCTACGAATGAGCATAAAAAAGAAATTTCTTTCGCGGTGCAAAATTTTACAATGAATCATTTGGTTTCTGTAACGGTCAATGATGCGTTCGTTACACAGATTGATTTGCAAAAAAACGCGACTTCTTCATTGATTGTGGTGCCTGAAAAATATCTCGTATACGGCTCCAATAAAGTAAAAGTTGCAGCAGGGAAATTTGTTGTCGAAAAAAAAATCCAGAACTGGAACGCAGGCCAGGCAACCACTACACGATATGATAAAGTTGATCTGTCTGCCGTATTCAATGACAAGGTGACCAATATTTTCAAGAATAAATACGAATCACCACGTCCCAATACAACTACTTTGCAGTTGCCTTACCAGGGTATTGGGAACTGGTGCTACCCAATGATTAAACCAAGCATTGAAGATGCGGGACTGCGCAGTAAAGCAGGCAATCAAAATGAAATTACGGTTGGTAACAACATTCCTTTTGCAACGCCTTCATCGCCGACGCTTAACAATATCGCTTTCATTTCACAATGGGACAATTATCCAAAGAGCATAAAAGTTCCTTTAAGTGGCAATGCTTCACATATTTATCTGCTCATGGCCGGTTCGACCAATCCCATGCAAACAAGGCTAACAAACGGGAGCGTGGTAGTTCGTTATACGGATGGTTCTGCAGATACACTACAACTCGAAAATCCCACGAACTGGCTGCCCATCGAACAGGACTATTACATTGATGGCAACGCGTTTTATGCAAGCCGTGTAAGACCCGTACGTGTGCATCTCGCAACCGGTTTAGTGACGAATGATTACAACAACTATAAAAGCATCAAGGGTTTCAGCAATATGGCTATAGAAGGCGGAGCTGCTACTGTGCTGGATTTACCTTTAGATGCTTCAAAAGAGTTAGCGTCACTTACTGTGACTGCCATTGCAAATGATGTGGTGATAGGATTGATGAGTGCGACACTTGTGCGGTAGTAAAAAAGAAGGTTTAGATGACGATGCGCTGTTAGGCTATAACTGTCGAAACCATAATAAACACAAGTGTTTCCGTAAATATTTTTACGCAATCGTAGCCGGAAATTTCCCTGATGTATATGCGATAAAAAGATTTGCAGAACTTAGAAATAATCAGGTATATTTCGCATGAAATCAATGTAAACGCCCGTTTTGTAAATCAAATGCAAAAATTTCAGGATGGGTCAGGATGGTTAAAAAGAATATACAGTTAATTTTATAATTGAAAGGAACGCTGAATACCCTAGTTCAAGCGATCCAAGAATAACCCAAAACGATACTGCCATGTACGTTACCACTATTACACAATCACACGTGCGTATGCCTAATTCGCGGCAACGTAAGAAATTCCACATTTTTATTGGTTATATAATTCATCAGGATAGTTGGTAGTTACTCGACGCGCCTAAGCGTGTAAGTAATTGTCGTCCCGACATTATAGCTGATTGCTATCTCCTCAGGCAGGAGATATAGGCACCGCCATGTCCCCGGTATTCACAACCACATTAAAGGTCATATGAATAAAACGCTACAAAGAGTTTGCATTTTTGTTGCCGCTACGTTGCTATTTGCCAATTGCCGCAAGAAAGAAATGGATGCCTTCTATGGTCGTCCGGATAATTTAGAACCGCCTATCTACCAGCAATTGGAGAGCTTTGGCAGGTTTAAGAGTTTGCTGACTTTGATCGATAAGTCAGGTTATAAACAAACACTTGGTGCTGCAGGTTACTGGACCTTCTTTGCACCCAATGATGATGCGTTTCAAAAGTTCTTCAAAGAAAAAGGCATTGCAGGTGTTGACGTACTTGACTCTGTAACGGCTCGCGCAATGGTGCAGTATTTACTCGTGTATAATGCATTTAAAAAAGACAGGCTGGATGATTACCAGGCAACGGCCAATAACGCAGGATGGACGCCATCAGCGGCTTTCAGAAGACGCACGGCTTTCTACACTGGATTCTACAAAGACTTCGGATTAAACAACAAACCCATTGTTGCGGTTGCCAATAACAGAAATAGCAAAGGTGCATTGGATGGTAATTACATCAGCAGTGACTTCAATAATAAATACCTTACTTATTTCACGGATGATTATTTCAAAGCAAATAATCTGACAGCTGCAGACTACAAATATTTTTATCCTGAATCAGACTACAAAGGCTTCAATGTGGCGCAGGCAGCAGTGGTTACGCAAGACATCGTTGCTGAAAACGGTATCATTCATGAAGTGGATAAAGTGATCACTCCATTGCAAAGCATTGATGAATACATTGCTACAAAGCCCGAATACAGCAGCTTCCGAGCAATCCTGAATCGACTGTATGTAAACAACATGGTGCAATTTATTTACAATGCAGATGCTACACATCGCTACCAGGTGTTGTCTGGCAAAGGAGATTCAGTGTTTGTGAAGGTTTATTCTAATCTTTTGTCATACGCTCCTAACAATGAAAATTTTACAAAGGAAGAAGACAACGATGGACAGAAAGATTGCTGGACAATGTTTATTCCAAAAAATGAAGCGGTTGACAAATATGTGAAAACAGTCTTGTGCGAATACTATCCATCATTGGATCAGATGCCGGTTGACATTATCGCTGACTTCCTGAACGCACACTTGTTTGCTACAGTGGTTTGGCCAACAAAGTTTGCAGTAACGCGTAATAAGTTCAGTGAGCCTCCGCGCTTCGATCCTTACACAGATATTTTTGACAGAAAAGTATTAAGCAATGGCTTCCTGTATGGCACCAACAAAGTGGAAGAACCAGATGTATTCAGCACTGTATACAGTAAAGCATACCTGAATCCGAAATTCACAATGATGACTCGTTTGCTCAACTTCACAGGTCTTAAATTATTGGTGGCAAAATCCAATGTTCCGGTAAACATGCTTCTGATCCCAGACAATGTATGGAGTGCAGCGGGCTACAGTTACAATGTTTCTAAGAACCAGTTTGAATATACTCCTGCAGGAGGAAGCGCTACAACCAACGGTGTTGATGATAAATTAACACGCATCACAAAGACCTGCGTTTTCTTTGATCCTTTCAGAGCAATGATGGACGACCTTTCAGGTGCAGACATTGTGAGATCCGGCGACGCAGGCACAGAAGGCGATTACATAAAATTCAACAATAACAAGATCGTGACCGCGGGCTTGCAGGATGCTGGTATAACAGCGAATGTTGATAGTGTGAAAACTGCAGTGAACGGTAAAGTATATTTCATCAACCAGATACCTGTATATACTGAAAAGCCTGTTGGTTATCACATTAAGAACCTGGGCACCAGTACTACGTCTGACTTCAATTATTTCTGGCAATACCTGAACAACAGCGTTGCAGTTTTTAACAGCACAACAAACGATATCATAGGATTGACGGGCTTTTCAACGGTGTTCATTCCGACCAATGCTGCGATTACGCAAGCCGTAAATGATGGCATATTGCCCGGTACGGGAACTGCGCCTAACAAGGTTCCAAACTTTAATCCAACGGATGAGGGTCAAAAAAACCAGGTGAGAAAATTCCTGCAGTATCATTTTTTGTTTGGCAGTACAGTTGTGCCCGACGGTGTTTCATCGGGTGTGTTTAATTCATTTTATCAGAACGCACAGGGAAACAATCTAAAGATGACTGTAGTGAATAGTCCGGATGCATTATCTGTGATTGATAACTACAATCGTGCAGCCAACGTGATCAATGCAAAGAGCAATAACCTTTCCAGCCGCTGCGTGATACACCTCATTGATAACTACTTAAAGTATAACGACAACTAATCCCCATAATTATTTGTATGAAAATTCTTTTAACCAAAAAACTGTACAGCTTAGTCTTGCTGCTATTGATAACAGTGGGTTTGTACGCACAGAATGCAACGACATCTGTTACGGTAACGGGAAGGGTTGTAGATAAAAAAGGAAAGCCGATCCACGGCGTATCCGTTACGGAGGTAGATGCTGATAAGCGTATCATTCGCGGTGTGAGCACAGATGTGGAAGGTAACTTCGCTATTCATATTTCCAACACAAAAAATAAACTCAGCTTCTCCATTATCGGTTATAAGACTGTTGAAGAATTATCGATCAACAACAGGAATGTCTTCAACATCTCGATGGACGCAAGTTCAAAAGAAATTGAAGAAGTTATAGTAGTGGGGCAGAAGAGAATTGACAACGGTATGTTGCCCGTTGCTGAAAAAAACCTTACGATCGCAGCATCGAAGATCAATGCAAAAGACATGGAGGAAATGCAGGCCTCATCCATTGATCAGGCATTACAGGGTCGTATGCCGGGCGTGGATATCTCGGCGAACTCAGGCGATCCCGGCGCAGGCATGCAGATACGCATCAGGGGTACATCGTCTATCAACGCATCCAACGATCCATTGATCGTGGTAGATGGAATGCCTTATGAAACACAGATTCCATCTGATTTTAATTTCGGTACAGCAGATGACCAGGGCTACGCATCCTTATTAAACATCGCACCTTCGGATATTAAAGATATCACCATTTTGAAAGACGCGGCTGCTACTGCAGTATGGGGTTCACGTGCAGCAAACGGCGTTTTGGTGATCACTACAAAAAGAGGTGCAAAAGGCAAACCTTCTTTAACCTACACATTCAAAGGATCACTTTCTGCAAAAGCAAAACCGCTTCCAATGTTGACCGGTGATCAGTACTCCACACTGATTCCGGAAGAATTCATGAACAAAAACGGTGTTCCTTTGAATACGCAAACAGTGAAGGAATTTAGTTTTGATCCAAACGATCCTTACTGGTATTACAACTACAGCAACAACACAGATTGGATCGGCGCTATCTCACGCAACGGAACCATCCAGGATCATAACATTTCATTGACAGGTGGCGGTGATAAAGCGAGATACTACGCATCATTGGGTTACTTCGATCAGAAAGGTGTTACGCTCGGGACAGATCTTAACAGGATCAGCACAAGGATCAACCTTGATTACAACGTTTCTGAAAGAATAAAGATCAGAACCGATCTTTCTTATGCGCATACTGAAAACAATAAAAACTATTCAGATGCATTGCGCGGCATCAGCTATATCAAAATGCCCAACCAGAGCATTTATGAATATGATGAGTATGGAAATCTGACGCCGAACTTTTTTTCACCGGCAGCTAACATACAGGGCCAATATCCGGGTACGTACAACATTATGGCCATGGCAAGCAAAGCCACAAACAATGTGATCTCTGAAAGAGTTATTCCAAAATTCAATTTGCAATACAGCCTTGTGCCAAACATATGGATGCTTACAGCGGATGTTCAATTCGATATTAGCAACACAAAAAATAAAAGCTTCCTTCCGCAAATTGCAACAGGAAGACCATGGACAGAAGCAGTTGTGAACAAAGCGTATGACGGCGACAACGACGCGTTCAACGTGCAGACAAAAACAAGTTTGGTTTACACTCCTCAGTTCAAAAGTCCAAAACACTCGCTGGTAGCGTTGTTCAACGTAATGACTTACGATAACAAGACAGTGTCGTACCAGGCACAAACAAGCAACACTGCATCTTCTGACTTACAGGATCCATCAGTTCCTTCACGCGCAACCAGCACGGGTTCCAATTTGACTTCGGTAACAAGACAGTCAAGAAGCATAGGCGCTTTACTGAATGCGCAGTACGGATATCTTGACCGATATATTATCAACGTTGGTTTGCGTGGCGATGGTAACTCAAGGCTTTCATCCAACAGTCGCTATGGGATGTTTCCGTCCGTGTCTGCAAGATGGCGCGTATCCGGCGAATCATTTATGCAGCGCTTTAGAAATAAACTGGATGATTTGAGTTTTCGTTTAAGCTATGGTCGCAGCGGCAATGCACCAAAGAATGATTATTCTTTCTACAATACCTACAACAACTTTGCATGGAACTATCTTGACCAGGCTGGAGTGTATTCTTCTAACATGCAGCTGAACCAGTTGAAATGGGAAACTGTAGTTGGGGCGAACGCAGGTGTCAACCTGGTGATGTTCAAAAACAGAGTGAACATTGATGCGGAGTTCTATAGAAACCGCACAGAAGATTTGTTGTTCTATGGCTTACAGATCGCGTCCATCAATGGTTTCAACAACGTAGACATGAACGTGGGTACGATGGATAACCAGGGATGGGAGTTGGGTGTGAACACTACTCCGTTGAAAACAAGGACGTGGACAGTGGATGTGAATTTTAATATCGCACGTAATGAAAACATTATCCGTGAGATATCAGAATTCTATCCTTTGGAAAAAGGAAACATCACACAAAACGGACAGTATAAAACATACATGCAGGTAAACAATCCGTTCGGTTCTTTCTATGGTTTCAAGTATGAAGGCGTGTATAAAGATCTTGATGCAACGGTTGCAAGAAATGAAAAAGGAGAACAGATCGTGTCTCCAAAAGGTGACAAAGTGTTCATGCGTTTCAACTATCCAACAACTGATTACACCTTCCAACCCGGCGATGCGAAATACAAAGACGTGAACCATGATGGTACTATTGATTATCGTGATATCGTGTACCTCGGTAACAGTAACCCAATGTTTACAGGTGGTTTTGGATTTAACATCGGTTATAAAAACACGCTCAGACTTTCTACTTTCTTCAACTTCCGTTACAAATATGATATCATCAACGGAACAGAGATGGCAAGTACGAACATGTACTACTATGATAACCAAAGTACCGCAGTGTTGAGAAGATGGAGACAACCGGGCGATGTAACTGATATCCCGCGTGCATTGTACGCGACGGGTTACAACTGGCTCGGTTCTGATAGATACGTACAAGATGGCTCGTTCCTTCGCTTCAGAACAGCAACATTGCGTTACACATTTACCAAGATGATAACTGACAGATTGAAAATCAAAAACCTGAGTACTTACCTGACAGCGGAAAATATGTTTACATGGACAACGTACAGGGGACAGGATCCTGAGGTGAACATGCGTGGTGCAGATCCTTTCCGTGTAGCAAAAGATAACTCGATGACGCCGCCGGTAAAAACATTCACACTTGGGTTAACGGCTTCGTTCTAATTAAAATACTTCAAAACGCATAAAGATGTTTAAAGGAAAATATTGGTTGAAAACATGCTGTCTTTTGTTGGTGCTGATCAGCGGAGCTTCCTGTAACAAGTGGCTCGATCTGAAACCATCAGACGGTATCATCAGACAAGATTATTGGCAAACGAAGGAACAGGTGAAAGCTGCGGTGATAGGCAATTACGCTTCACTGCTTGATGATCCTACCGGTAAGGATAAGTCATTGCCGGAGCTGTTTTTCCTGTGGGGCGAGTTGCGTGCAGATATGCTGGCTCCTTCAACAGGTACACTTCCCGAAGAGTTTGAGGTGATGAATGTGAATACTGTTCCAAGCAACATAATCGTTAACTGGCGCCCTGTTTACAGAACCATTAACTATTGCAACACCGTCATTGATTTTGCTCCCGATGTGTTGAATACAGATAAAACTTTTACGCAGGCAGCACTTGATGCTTATGTGGCAGAAGCAAAGGCTCTGAGAGCCCTCATGTATTTTTATCTCGTTAGAAGCTTTGGTGATGTTCCACTGAAATTGAAATCAACATCAAGCGATGAAGAAATTGTAACCATCGCAAAAAGTGCACAAAAGGATGTGCTCACACAGATACTTAAGGACCTGAACGAAGCGGAGCCAAAAATTCTGCTTACCTACGGCGACAACGCATCTGACAAAGGACGTATTACAAGATACACCGTGAATGCAATACAGGCTGATGTGTATTTGTGGATGGATAAATATGATGAAGCGATTACAGCGTGCAACAAAGTGATCAACTCTTATCGTTTTGGTTTATTGGCGCCGTCAAGCGCATGGTACAATACTGTGTACCGCACAGGCAATTCTACAGAGAGCATGTTTGAAGTACAATACAATGCACAAAAGCTAAACGATTTCTTCAACATGTTTGGCATAAGCACCAAACGGTTTGTAGCTGCAAACAGAGTGATGGACCAGGTGTACACAAGCGATGCAGTTTACGGAGAAAAAGATATTCGTGCCGATGGTGTGTCCGTTCGCGCACAAGATAATGTGATTTGGAAATATGTCGGCAAAAATGATAAGGACCTGATTGCGCCCGGCGACTCTTACTCGCATTGGTTTGTATATCGCTTCGCAGATGTATTGTTGATGAAAGCGGAAGCACTTGCACAAAAAGGACAGGGTTCCGCTGCGCTTGACATCGTAACAACATTGCGCGACAACAGGAATGCATTAGCGGGAACAGATAACAATCCTGATCCTGCGAATGTGGATGAAGTGTCGTTGTTCATTCTTGAAGAAAGAGCTCGTGAATTTATGTTTGAAGGAAAACGCTGGTATGATGTATTGCGCTATGCAAAAAGAAATAACTACGCACACATTGATTATCTGCAGGAAATGATAGCAGGCATTGTGCCGGCCAACATGGTGCGCACGGCGCAGACGAAAATGCTGGATCACAATAGTCACTATTTCCCTATCTATGAGTACGAATTGCAAACCAACAAAGCATTGGTACAAAACCCATTTTACAAATAATAACATCGCTTGTTTATGAGAAAGATTTTATTTCTTTTAATGATCACCACCATCGCTTGCCTGGCGGGTGTTACATTAAAGAGCTGTAAAAAAGTTGACATAAAAGAAACTACAACAACAGATGTGAACATGCTCGACTACCTGAAACAAGACAGTCTGCATCGCTTTACGTTGTTGATAGACATTGTAAACAGGACGGGTTATGATGCGTTCCTGAATGCGTACGGTACCTACACTTTATTTGCGCCGACAGATGACGCAATAAGAAGCTACCTCAAATCAATTGGCAAATCATCGCTTGATCAATTAACAGTTGATCAGATGAAAGACATCCTGCGTTTTCACATGCTGGAAGAAGTTGTGAACACCGCCGAGTTTAATGATGGCAAACTTCCATCCGTAACAATGTATGGACAGTTTCTTGTAACCGGCGTTAGTAATAAAGATGGTGTTTCTTCTTATGCCGTGAATCGACAGGCTGTGGTAACACAGGCAAACATCATTGTAGGGAACGGTATCATACAAGTGATCGACAACGTGCTGACACCTACAACTTATACACTGGCGCAACTGGCAGAGCGGAATGCAGACTATTCTGTTTTCACACAAGCATTAAAAGGAACAGGTTATTATGATACATTGAATTCCAACAAAATTGCAGACGGCTCTCAAAGATGGCTCACGCTCATTGCAGAGACCAACAAAGCATTGGCTGACTCAGGCTTTCATAGCTATGAAGAACTGAAATCTAAATATTGTAACACCGGGGACCCTAAAAATCCCAAAGATAGTCTGCATTTATATGTAGCCTATCATATCCTCGACAATGTGAAATACCTGGCAGACATCGTGATGTCAGGTTCACATCAAACACTCGCGCCACTTGAAGTGGTTACAGATAAAATGATCAACAAAAAAGTGTTGCTCAATGATGATTCGTACAGCACTATCGACGGTACCGTGCATGAACCGGGCGTAGAGCTTGAACAGGCCGGCAGTGATGTGTCAGCAACCAATGGTGTGTTGCACAAAGCATTGAGCCACCTGAAGATCAAAGTAAGAAATCCGTTCCCCGTGTATTGGGATCTGTGTGCCGAAGTGCCTGAATTGACTAGGCTTACGGCGGTTTACAGAAAGAAAACCTACTTGTTTGATTATGGTGATGGTACTACATTGAAAGATGTGAAATGGGAGAAGAGTTGTTTGAAATACAGAACAGGCGTAACCGGTTACCTGGGAGATTACTGGCAGATGGGTCTCGGAACAAAAGGTAGTAATACTGACAACCTCGGTGAGTGTGCAGGCAACACGTGGATCGAGTTTACAACACCTTTGCTGGTAAAAGGAAAATACAAAGTATGGTTCACTTACTTTACACAAAACACAAGCAAGATCATCGCGGTGCAAGGTTCATTTGACTCCATTCCATTGAACAGCGCTTTGATACAGTTCCACGCGAAAATTTCAACAATAGATCCGCTCAAAGAAGCAGAGCAGGAGGCCCTTGGCTGGAAATGGTGGGCCGGTGCTTCGAAGAAATCCGGTTCAACTGCGGCACGTATGCTTGGCATCGTTGACGTAAAAGTAACGGGAAGACACAAGATCAGATTTGACCTTGTATCAGGAAGCAACTCAGATTGCAATTTCGACATGGTACATTTTATTCCGCTGGGTATGAATCAAACCAGTCCGAGATTCAATCCTGATGGATCAATAGAATATTAACAGAAGCGAAGAATTGTCTTATAAATTTTTTTGAAAATGCGGTCAACAACAAAATATATATTGCTGGTAGCTTTGATAGCTGTGACAGGAACATGGTCCTGTAAAAAATGGGATGAGCACAATGCCGTGAGTCAACAGGCACTCAATGAAACACTGCTCGATCAGATCAACAAAAATGCAAGCCTTAGCAAATTCAGCGAGTATTTAACAAAAACAGGTTTGGATAAAGTGCTTAGCTCTTCAAAGAACTACACGGTGTTTGCGCCTGTAAACGAAGCGATGGCGGCACTTCCGGCAGATGTGGTAAGCGATACTGCAAAGCTGAAAGCCGTGCTGCAAAACATGATAGCGAGTCAGCAATTTTTTACACGCAATGCGATGGACTCAATAAGAGTAGTGATGCTGAACGGCAAACGCGTATTTTTTAAAAGCAAAAAATTTGATGACGCCAACATCACACAGGCCGATATCTATGTGCGCAACGGTGTATTGCACATCATTGATAAAGCGATCACACCATTGCCAAATGTTTGGGATTATGTGGTTGGCGATGGAAAGACTTATGCGCAAAACACATACATCTCTTCACTGAACTTTTTACAGCAGGATCGTTCCAAGGCTGTGCTCGACAGTATCAATCCTGTAACAGGCGATTCAGTGTTCAAGCCAAATACAGGAATGGTTGCGGTGAACACGTTTAAAACAAAAGTCTACGACATCGCTGCTGAAGACAGTTTGTACACCTATATCGTTTTGACCAACACGGGATTCAACTCAGAAGTGGACAGACAAAGGCCATATTTCCAAAGTAGCAAAGCCGATATTATCACGAACAACTCATCATGGAACGTGGTTAAGGACCTTGCTATATCCGGATTGTACACACCTGCGCAGTTGCCGTCAGCTTTGTTGTCGAAATTTGGCGTGCATGTACCAATCAATGCTGCGAAGATTGTTGAAACGCGCAAAGTGAGCAATGGTATCGTGTATGTAATTAGTGAAGCGGCTTGTGACATGGCAGAAAAAATTCCAGCTTTCAAAGTAGAAGGTGAATATCCTTCAAGATTCGCAAGCACCGCCGATAAATACATGACCAAGATATTTTACAGGAACCGCCTCAACACGCTGACAGGTTTGAATTTCAAAGACATCTACCTGAACCTTGGTTCCAGCGGAGCCAACTATTATGTGGACTATCTGACGAACCAATTGTATACCGGAAAATACAAAGTGTACTGGGTAGCCTTCAGCGATAAAACAATTTCCGGACAAGGTGATGATCCGTATGGCACTGACTCCACACTGCAGCAGATATTGCAAATTGGTGACTACAGCTACAGACCGGCATATAACGCGGTGTTTAATAAACAAATGGCTGTAACACCAAGAGTGTATAGTGAAGTGTATTTGGGCGATTATACCAATACAAACTATGACTATCCATTGTCTGCGCCGCCGGTAAGCGATGGCTCCGATACCTTGTCGTTAAAGCGTATCAGGCTGCTTGCGCCGTCCACTGCAACAACGGGTATACCATTGAACCTTACACTCGACTACCTAAAATTTGTTCCATCGTTTTAATAAAGAAAACCCAGGTCTATTACAAAGAAAAAATGCTACGAATGGTTAACATAAAAAGATTTTGGATGATAGCAGCTTTGCTTTCTTCCGGTGTATATGTGCTTGCACAGGATGGGAAAAAAGCATCGAAGGGAAGCGTGGCGACAGGCTCCATCAGGGATGCAGCAACTGGCAAAGTGTTGAATGGCGCAAAAATTACTTATCTGAATTCTGCTGCAACGATCACCGACAGCGCAGGAAATTTTTCTATCAAAGTGCCGGATTATAAAGTGACACTACACGTGGAAGCGGATGGCTACCAGGCAAAGGAAATTGCATTGAAAGGTGCGCACAATGTAACGGCATCGCTGTATGAAAATGGCTTTACATCTTACTATGATGAAATAAGCCTGCCGTTTACCATTGCATCAAAGTCTGCGCTTACCAATGCAGCAACCTCTGTGCAGGTAACAAACAACAGCTCCCTCGTCGGCGAAACGCCTGACTCTTATTTGCAGGGAAAAGTACCGGGCCTCAATGCTATCCGTCGTTCGGGAACGCCGAACATTGGTGCCAATCTTTTCTTAAGAGGTTACTCTTCTTTGTATGCGACCAATCAACCTTTGATCGTGGTAGATGGTATTGTTTTTGACATCTCTTCATACGGAAGTTCTCTCATTGAAAATCACTACAACAATCCGTTACAATACATTGATGTAAAAGATATCGACAACATAACTGTACTAAAAGATGGTTCTTCCACCTATGGTACGAAAGGTGCAAACGGTGTGATCATTGTTACCACTGCACGTGCGAGGCAAGAGGCAACAAAAATTGACGTGGCTTTATACGGTGGCGCAAACATTGCTCCCGATCCCTTGCCAGTGATGAATGCCGGCGATTACCGCATCATGGTCGATGAATTGCTGCAGTCGAAAGGCTTGAAAGCAAAGGACATCCAGGCATTGCCTTACATGAACGATGATCCGTCAAAACCGGGTTACTACATGTACCATAACAATACTGACTGGCAAAAACAAGTGCTTAAAAATAGTTCAATCACCAATGGCTATCTGAAGATCACGGGTGGTGATAACGTTGCGAAGTATGCATTGTCCATGGGATTTTTGAAAAACAATGGAGTGATTGCGGCCAGCGGTTTATCGAGATACAACACACGATTCAATGCCGATTTTAATTTGAGTAAAAGACTGACCGCAGCCACCAACCTGAGCTTTACATACACAGAGCAACAATTAAAGGACCAGGGCGCGAACTATAAAACGAATCCAATATATGCTGCGCTAATAAAGTCACCATTTCTTTCTACTCACGCAGTTGCGGACAATGGTATTCAATCGCCGTCACTTGCTGATGTTGATGTTTTCGGCAAAAGCAATCCTGTTGCGATTGTACAGAACATGCAGGCTTTGAACAAAAACTATCGCTTCATTGGTTCAGTGAATTTTAATTACAGCATCAACAAAGATCTTTCTTTGGCTTCAACACTTGCCGTGACAATGGATAAAGTGCGTGAATCTTTCTTCGTGCCGCAAGCGGGCATAGTGGGAGATACATTAGATAATGCAGTTGCTTTAAACCAGTCGGGGGCGCAGGTTTTAAGAATGTTCTCTGTTTCCAATGATACTCGTTTGTCTTATTCAAAAACGATCAACAACATCCATTCATTTGCAGCGAGAGTTGGTTTCCGCTATATCAAAAGCACAAGCGAGCAGGACAATGGTTTTGGCTATAACTCAGCAACAGATGATATGAAAGGCGTTGGCTACGGTTTGAATTCTTTGCGTCGCATCGGTGGTAGCATGGGGGAGTGGAGATGGTTCAACACTTACTTCAATGCAGATTACAATTTGCGCAGCAAATATTTTCTGTCATTCAATATGGCTATAGATGGTTCTTCAAGATTTGGTACAAACGTAACAGACGCAACTGTTATCCATTTTGGCAACAACAATTATCCTTTGATGCCTTCGCTTTCCGGCGCATGGTTGATTTCATCTGAGAATTTTATGTCACATGCAAAATGGATCAACCTGTTGAAAATGCGTGCATCTGTTGGCATGACAGGCAACGATGATATCGGCAACTTTACTTCACGTAAATATTATACTTCACAAAACTTGTTGGGTATAGAAGGCCTTGCACGAGGCAATGCAGGCAACCCATCTCTGCAATGGGAAGCGGTAACAAAACTGAACGGTGGCCTCGATGTTTCATTGTTCAACGAACGCCTTAGCATCAGTGCCGATGTTTATCAAAACAAAACAGACAAGATGATCGTGTATGAACCGGCGCCTTCTGCTACAGGCATTGATTATATGGTGACCAACAGCGGCGGTATGAGGACCAACGGTTATGAAGTAAATGTAAATGCACGTTTGATCAACAATAAAAACTTTAAATGGGATCTTGGTTTCAACATCGCGCAATACAAATCAACCATCACGAAGTTGCCGGTAGATCAGATCGTTACTGACTTTGCAGGAGCATCCATCCTCACCAAACCAGGTGGCGCTCCAAATCTTTTCTATGGTTACAAAACAAAAGGAGTGTACGCTACACCGGCTCAGGCACTTGCAGATGGCTACAGCACAAAGAATGCAACTGGTGGCTACACCGCATTTCAGGCCGGTGATGTACAATTTGTAAACAACAACACGGATAAAGTAATCGACGAAAAAGACAGGCAGGTTATTGGTAATCCAAACCCTGATTTCTTTGGCGCAATCACCAGTCATTTGTCATACAAAAATTTCGCACTCGACCTGCTGTTTACTTACAGCAAAGGAAATGACATCTACAACTATACACGCCGTCAGCTTGAATCAATGAGTGGCTACGAGAATCAAACATTGGCCGTGGTTAACAGATGGAGAACAGACGGACAGGTAACAAACACGCCGAGAGCTGCGTGGGGCGACCCTGCGGGTAACAGCCGCTTCTCCGACAGATGGATAGAAGACGGGTCATACATACGCCTCAGAACTGCATCACTTTCATACGATGTGCCAATGAAACCACGATTTGTAAAGTATGCCAGCATTTACGCTACTGCAAATAATTTGCTCACGTTCACAAAATACCTTGGCTACGATCCTGAGTTCAGCGCTACATCAAGTGTGTTTGGACAAGGCGTGGACGCTGTGTTGGAACCTCAGTACAAATCATTTCAGTTAGGGCTGCGCCTTGGTTTGTAATCTTATTAATAAAACAATTGCTTAGAAGTTATGAGAGTTTTTAAAGCATATAAATATATTGTTCCCGCACTGGCTTTGTCAGCACTTGTCTCAGCATCGTGCAATAAAATGGTAGATGTTGCACCAAAAGATGTGCTGGATCAACAGAACATGTACCGCAACGTGTTTGACGCAGATGCAGCGGTGATAGGCGTTTACGGTAAATTCATGAATCTCGCCACGCCTTATATCGTACTCAACGAAGTAAGAGCCGATCTTATGAGCACTACTGCAACGGCCGATGAATACCTGAAACAGTTGAACGAGCATGATGTAAAAGAAGGCAACCCTTATGCCGATCCAAAACCGTTTTACAACGTGATCCTGAATTGCAATGATGTGATGGCCAACTTCGACATCATGTTGCGTGACAAGAAATTGAAGCAGGAAGAATACAACATGCGTTATTCAGACATAGCAGCATTGCGCTCTTGGGTGTATTTGCAATTGGGCATACAGTTTGGCAGCGTTCCTTACGTTACCGATCCTTTGTCAACTGTCGCAGATATGCAGAACGTTGCATTGATGCCACGCGTTCCATTCAATCAGCTGCTGGATCAGCTGATCAAAACAATGGAAGGTTTGCCATACATGAAACCTTACGCCGCAACCTCAAGCCTTGTAGCAACAGTCGATGGTTATACCACCAAGAAGTTTTATGTAAACAAAGAAGCGTTACTAGGTGAGCTTTACCTGTGGAGAAATGATTATCGCAAAGCGGCTACTGTATTAAAGAGTTTGATGGAAACCGGCGGCACCGGCGACTTGTACAATTACAGACTTACAGGTGCTTCCAAAGCTGACAACAATGATCTGGCAGTTGGTTACGTACGTTACAGAGAAGAAGATGAAGGCATGTTGATCGATAACAATTCACAGGGCTGGCGCTCCATGTTTGCACGCGATGAAGATGCGATGTTTGACCGCGAGTGGGTATGGTTCCTGCCATTCAATAAAAGCTTTGAACCCGTTGATCCATTTATCAACTTGTTTTCTAATCGTGGTGGAAGCTACATGTTGAAGCCTTCACAATATGCTTTGGATCTTTGGAACACACAGGTGCAAAAGAATGATTTCGCATACGATGCAAGAGGAAAAGTTTTCACTGCACGCTCAATAGACGGACAACCTCTGGCGATGAAATATTTATACAATTATCTCAGTGGTACCGGATTTACGCCGTTGAATGTTTTTGAGAAAAACGGTAAATGGTTCCTGTATCGCGCAGCATCCATGCACCTCGATTTTGCAGAAGCTGCAAACCGCGACAATCACCAGGGATTGGCATATGCCATAGTGAACCAGGGTTTGACAACGATACCAAATAAAATTACCGGCGAAGGATTTCCTTACGACTTCGATGCACGCAAAAGTGATAACCCAAAAATCACCGGCGACTGGTGCCTGAATGTAGGTGTGCGCGGCCGTGCAAATCTTTACTCACAGGCAGTTACAGGGGATAGTACGTTGTCGATTGAAGAAGGCATCATTAGCGAAGCAGGACTTGAGTTGGCTTCAGAAGGCAGAAGATGGTCCGACCTTGTAAGAGTTGCGTTGAGAAGAAATGATCCTTCATTCCTTGCCAATAAAGTTTACGAAAAACTGGTAAGAGAAAATAACCCACATGCAAGTGAAGTACGTGCCAAACTGATGAGCAAAGACAATTGGTATTTGCCATTCAAATGGAAATAGTGGAGAAGTAAAAAGTAAAAAGTAAAAAGACTAAAACCAAAGAATCATGATTGCTCGCTATAACAGAATATTGATGTTGACAGGTGGATTGTTTTGTGCGCATATCTCAATGCATGCTCAAACCCAGCAAACGCTTGCCTTCCAGGGCGCAGAAGGGTATGGCGCATATGCACAGGGTGGAAGAGGCGGAGAGATTTATCACGTTACCAATCTTGCTGATTCAGGAAAGGGCACATTTCGTGATGCAGTAAGCGCACCCGGAAGAACAGTAGTGTTTGATGTAAGTGGCGTGATAAAAATAAAAGACAAGATTGCAGTTTCTGCAAACACAACTATCGCAGGACAAACCGCACCGGGCGAGGGAATTGTAGTGTATGGAAACGGTGTTTCTTTTGCGAGCAACACCATTGTGCGATACATGCGTTTTCGCGGCAGCATCAATATGTCAAAAGGTGCATGCACTGTAGTGTTGGATAATTTGAAGGACCTCATTATGGATCATTGCTCCATACAGTGGGGACGTTGGGATAACCTGCACATCAAAGGCAGTTCCAATATTACCCTGCAACATTGCATCATTGGTGAAGGCATCGATCCGCAACGTTTTGGTGCATTGTTTGAAGATCCCAAAAACATCACCATTCATCATTGTCTTTGGATAGACAACCAGAGCCGTAACCCTAAAGCAAAAGCAGGCATTGAATACATCAACAATGTCGTGTATAACTATGGCGTGAATGGCTTTGTTGGCGGGCACTCCGCGGCGGACCATTACCAGGATATCATCAATAACTATTTTATCGCAGGGCCAAACTCATCTACAAAATTCATTGGCATGTTTACCGCAACTGATCACGTGTATCACAGTGGAAACATTGCAGATCTTGATAAAGATGGTGTGTTGAATGGTCGTCCCGTAGTAGATTCTGATTTCGTGAAAGCCACGGCCACATTACTTTCTAAGCGTAGCAACGAATCTCCTGCAGGAGTGAAAATAGAAGATGCCGCGAGCGCATATGCAAGCGTAGTAGCAAATGCAGGTGCGTCGTTGAAGAGAGATGCAGTTGATCTTCGACTCATTGGTTATTTAAAATCTTTGGGAAAAAGCGGAGAGATTTTTAAAACAGAAGAAGCTGCCGGCGGCCAGACTGCATTGAATAGTAGCAAGAAAGAAAAAGATACAGATGGTGATGGTATTCCCGATGCATGGGAAAAAGCAAACGGCCTGAAATACAAAGACGCCACAGATGCAAGCGCATTTTCCGCTGATAAAAATTATACAAATCTTGAAGTGTACATCAACGGAATTACCAATTCAAAAGAGATAAGTAAAAAGTAAAAAGCCAACATTCAAAAGCTTGTGGCGCAGGCTGAATAATAGTATTACAAGATTAGTGATCCGTTCAATATCCTATACTAAAATCAATATTGATTGGAAAGGGGAAACCCTTGCCCGTATTGTTTTTTACACCCTCATAAAATCATCTATTACAACCCAAAACATGCCATGAACAAAAAGATTGCTGTTTTTAAACTCACCAGTATGTTTGGCCTGCTCTGTTTGCTGTTGCTGACGGCAGGTTCTTTAAAAGCGCAAACACTTGCATTTCCCGGCGCAGAAGGCTTTGGTCGTTTTGCAACCGGTGCAAGGGGCGTCGCCACTCCGGAAGTTTATATTGTTACCAATCTCAATGACAAAGGCGTAGGCTCGTTCCGCGATGCGGTAAGTAAGCCCGGCCGCATTGTGACATTTGCCGTAGGCGGTATCGTGATACTTGCTTCCGATGTTGTTGTGTCGCCCAATGTTTACATTGCCGGACAAACAGCGACAGGTAACGGTATTGTGTTCTTCAACAAAAGAGTAACTTTTTCCGGGGCAAGTAATACGATCTCCCGTTTCATACGCGTTCGTCTTGGTGCCACAGGCAATTCCGGCAACGACGCATCGGGCCTTGCAAACGGCGCCAACATGGTGTTTGACCACATGTCCATTTCATGGGGCATGGATGAAAATTTTTCCATCAACTGGGATAACAAAGGATCTGCGCCCGACAATATCACTATTCAGAATTGTATCATCGGACAAGGTTTATTTCGCGAAAACCACTCTGCAGGCGGATTGATTCAAACACCTGACGGAGGTAGAGTTAGCTTATTGAAAAATTTATACATCAGCAACAAAACGCGTAACCCTAAAGTAAAAGGCGTGAATGAGTTTGTGAACAACGTCGTTTACAACTATGGTAACGGCGGACGACTCGCTGATGACTTTACGTATCCGTGGGCTGCAGATGCTTACATCATGGGCGGTTCATCAGGCACGTCCGAAGTAAACGTAATCAATAACTATTTTGTTGGTGGTCCGCTTACGCCGATCAGTAAAACAACGCCATTTTCGAGAGGCACAGGCACATTCAATATATTCGGTTCCGGTAATTTTTTTGATAACAACCAGAACGGTGTACTGGATGGAGCGTTGGTTCCATTTGATGAAACAGGTTATCCCGGTATTACCGGCGATGCCTTTAAAACACAGGCGTTTCCATACCCGCAGGCAAATCCTAAAATGACCGCAGAACAAGCGTATCAATTTATCATTGACAGCGTTGGTGCTTGTTATCCTCGCCGTGACCAGGTGGATCAATGGATGATTGATGAAGTAAAATCAAAAGGTACAAAAGGCATGTATGTGTATCGCGAAACAGATCTGCCTTTATCAAATGGAGGTCTCGGTGATGTGTACAGTGGAGCTGCTCCTTTGGATACAGACGCTGACGGTATGCCTGACGCATGGGAAGATGCGAATGGTTTAAATAAGAATGACAAGACAGACGCAGTTAAGTTTAGCGTGAGCTATCCTCAGTATCTCAATATTGAAGTGTATGTCAACTCGCTGTTGAACACTGTTCCTCCTGCGTTAATCAAAGCACCGTCAAACGTAACATTGACAGCCACTTCCGCTGAATTGCCTGCACCTAACAGTTCTATTGTTGTGAAATGGGCAGACAATGAAAGCAGCGAAACTTATTTTGTTTTGGAGCGTTCAATAGATGGTGTAACCTACACAGATATCAATCACCCTGCAGCAAACAGCACGACGTATACTGATAATACGGGCCTTGTGCCAAACACAACTTATTACTATCGCCTCAAAGCCGTTGTGGGCGCAGATGCTTCAGGCTACAGCGTGCCAGTGTCAGTGACGACACCGCCTGTTCCAAGTGCGCCAACACTTGCTGCTAACCCAACGCCTGCCAATGGTTTTCAGTATGCAGAAATTTCCGGCGGTAAATTGACATTGAAGTGGACAGGCAGTACCAACACCGTAACGTACCAGGTTTATTTTGGAACGAGTGCAACAGCATTGACGAAAAAAGCAGACGTGGCTTATGTTGCCGCTCCTTCTTATGATATTACTGGTCTCGTAGAAAACACCACTTATTACTGGCGCATAGATGCTGTTAACGCAAAAGGTTCAGCGGTTGGTAATGTGTGGTCATTCAGAACAACAAAGTCAATTCCTGCGGGTCTCGTTGGTTTCTGGAGTTTTGATGAAACGGGAGACGACCTTAAAGTAATAGATTCTTCTACCTACAAAAACGATGGTATACTTGGTTTGGATGCAGACGATGCAAGCATTCGCATACCGGGCAAGAAAAACAACGCACTTGATTTTTCTACTGCAAATACAAACATGTACGTAGTAAGCGTTCCGCACCAGGATCAATTGTTCCTTGACAAAGGTTCGTTCTCTATGTCATTCTGGATGAAAGCTGATCCAAGCAATTTGCCGCAGGACAATAACACGAGTGCATACCTTTTCTGCAAAGGATCGATTACAAAAAATACCACAACAGGCGCTACAGGTAAGCGTTTCGATATAGAGTTTAAGAATAAACAACTTCGTTTCGCCATAGATGATGATAACGATGTAAACGGAGGCGGTAAAGATGAGCTGCAGGCAGACGGTACCGGTTTGTTTACCAATGAGTGGGTGCATGTTGTGGTGATCAGAGATACAACAGCGAAAAAATTGCGAGCCTATCAGAACGGAACTTTAATAAAAGAAGTTGCCATTGCAAAAGCGCTTTCAGGTATTGGTGAGACAAGTTCTTTGATCATCGGCAATATCGGTGAATTGGAATTTCTTGCGACCACCAACAAACCTGCGCCATACAAAGGCAAGCTGGATGAGTTGAAAATTTACAACTACGCACTAAGTTATGCTGAAGTTGTAACGCTTTATTATGGAAGTGCATTGGCACAAAAACCTTTCGATCCAACGATTAATAACACAACAGTGGAAGGCTTTGCAGATACTTTGAAGTTGACATGGTCAGGCGGTGTAAATACAAACAAATACCAAATGTATTTCGGTACTGATCCATCTAAACTGACAAAAGTTTCCGATAGCATTAGTGTTGCCAGCGCATTGTACAATGTAACAGCAATGAAGACGCAAACCAAGTACTACTACCGTGTAGATGCCGTTGGTCCACTCGGCACAACGACTGGTGATGTTTGGAATTTCACGACAGGTTTTGAGCCGGGTTTGATGGCACACTACGCATTGGACGCTACAAGCGGAGTGGTTGCGTTTGACAGCACCAAATCTGCTAACCACGGCACCATCACAGATGTTGCAAATCCAATATGGACGAATGGTAAATTCAAAGGAGGCCTTGGCTTGTCTGGCCCTATTGCAACAGGCGCAATTGTTGTTCCAGACGCACCGCAAATTCGATTTGACGAAAATGCGTTTACTATTTCAATGTGGGTGAATATTCCTTCAAATACTTACACAAGCACCAATAACAAGGATTGCTATCTTTTGCAAAAAGGAACATTTGAGGCAAACACCGGTAAATGGTATGGCCTGCAATTAAGAGATGGGAAATTGACATGGGCAATTGATGATGGCATCACCAAAACAAATATCGACATCACTGTAACATCTGGTGCTACTAATATTTTCACGGGCAAGTGGGTGCATATTGTTGCAATACGTGACATAAAAAATAAATTGTTGAAAGTGTATATCAATGGTGCATCGGCCGGTACAAAAGCTTACACAACGCTTTCTATCGGTAAGTCGGACAATCTGTTGATCGGCAACTCTACAGAGATGAAGCCATTCCGCGACAGCCTTGATGACATCAGAATGTACAACTACATGTTGTCTGACGCAGCTATTTTGAAATTGTACAATGGCCAGGAGTTGTTGAAAAAAGTTTCCAGCCCTACGCCTTCCAATGGCAGTGCCGGCGCGGGTCCTGAGAAGGTGAACCTGGCATGGCTTGAAACAACAGGAAGCGCCACAGGATTTAATGTATATCTCGGCACTTCGCCAGATTCGTTAAAAGCGAAATCAACAAATAAAACAGCAACGACATTATCACTCGATTCACTAAAACCCAATACTACTTACTACTGGAAAGTAGATGCGATGGATGCCGATGGAACCGTGAAAGGTGATGTATGGTCATTCACAACAGGAAAAGATACAACGCCACCAACGGTAATAGTGAAGAACGACACAATACGATTGAGCGCAACAGGTACCGCAACCATCGCAGTTGGAGAAATCAACAACGGAAGCAACGACGTATACGGCATTGATTCTTTGTTATTGAACAAAACAAGTTTCAGTTGTGCGAACATTGGCAACAATATAGTCAGATTAACAGTGGTTGATAAGAACGGCAACAGAGCAAGCAAGACTGCCACTGTAGTTGTGATCGGCAACAAACCTGCGAAACCTGTCATCACTCCAGGTTCAGTAACAATATGTCTTGGTGACAGAACTACATTAACAGCTGCAGCAGTGGATTCAGCAGTAAGCTATCAGTGGTTGTACAATGGCGCATCGATCAATGGTGCAAAAGCCTTGACTTACACCACAACAACACAAGGGCAGTACAACATACTCGCTATCTCAGGACAGTCCTGTCTTTCAGACACATCTGCTCCGGCTGTTGTAAAGATCAATGGAGATACGGCTCTAACAGTTAGTGCAGATACAATCATCAGCAGAGGATCAAAAGCAGTTCTTCGTGCGTTTGGTTCCGGCGATATCAAGTGGTCGCCGTCGATAGGCGTGAGCAATGTTTCAGGCAATAACACTGATGCTTCGCCAATTTCTACGACTACTTATGTGGCAACACTTACCAATAGCCAGGGCTGTAAAGTGAGCAAGTCAATTGTTGTAAAAGTGCAGGAGTCTGGACTTACGGAATACAACAAATTGCTTACTCCTGATGGTGACGGTGTGAATGATAAACTTGTTATCAAAAATCTTATCGGTTATCCAAACAATCGCATCCAGATATTTGATCGCACAGGTAAACTGGTGTATGAGAAGAACGGTTATAACAATGATTGGGATGGAAGATACGATGGACGTATTCTTACAAATGGCACCTACTACTTTGTATTGACTGTAAACAACGAAGTGAAAATCAAAGGTTCGGTAACCATAATTCATTAATAACAAAGAAGCGATGATTGACACACCAATCATCGCTTCATCAAAATAGTAACATATGAAAAAGATCAACAAAAAAGGTTTGCGGACACTGTTGCTATGTGTAGCTTCTTGTTGCATTGGCGCATCAGCAAGTGCACAACATTTTTTTAATAACCCAATCTCGCAATATTATCGCGATGGCTACTTGTGGAACCCCGCACTGGCAGGGCAGAACGGCACTCGCTTGTACGGTTTGCTGAATACATCATGGTCTGGTTTTGAGGGAGCCCCTAAACTCATCACCTTTGCCGGCGATGCAAAGCTTGGCGAAAAATCTGGCGTGGGTCTCATCATTACTTCCGATAAAAGCGGCATCTTTCAACGATACCAGGGCGCTGCATCCTATGCATTTGTTGCAAAGCTTAGCGAGAAAAATAGTTTGCGCATTGGAGGTAGTTTGAATTTTTACAAAGAACGTCTCGACAATGCTGCGCTTGCATCGAACGGGCAAATAGACAACACGGCTAAAACTTTCAACGACAAAGGCATGCAGTTTAATGGTGATCTTGGATTGTCGTTTGAAGGCGAGCGTTTTTCAATTGGTGCCACAGGTTACAATATCGGATCTTATATGCAAGACTCGGCGGGTCGTACCAGTGATCTCGCGATGGGACAGGTATTGGCTGCGTATAAATTCAATTGCGAAGATGAGCGCATCAGTGTGAAACCGATGGCTGCGTATAAAATGTTTTACGATCAGAAAAATATTTTCACCGGAGGTCTCCAACTGGAAATGCAGGATGCTTTTCATGCAAGCGTGTATTGGCAAAGTACCGGAAATGTTATGGGCGGACTTGGCATCATGGCGAAGAACCTTGGCGAGATAAACTTTTTCTACAGTTCAAAAAATAAATACAATTACAATCAGCAATACGAAGTAGCGCTGAAAGTGAATATTAAATAGCGATCGTCGGCGCAGATATGGAGCATGGTCATTGTAGCGTTGCTATATGTGCCAACGATGTCAAAGCAGTCTTACTTGTAAGATTGCTTTTTCGTTTCTTTATCTCTCCACGAACCGGCATCCGGAACGTTTCGGTTCGTTAGGACATTATTGCCGTCAGCCTAAAGCTACCCGAATTTCTTTCGCTTCGCGATATTTAACATGTCGCCCCTTTGGGGCTCGCATTTTGGATCGCTACGGCTAATTATTTTCTACTAACGTGCCGCCCCTCTGGGGCTGTTTTGTAACGTACCATGTGTTCTAAAGCCCCATCGGGGCGACACGTTAGTAGAACAAAAGATCAATCCAGAAAAACTAGAGCGAGCCCCAGAGGGGCGACATGTTAAATGTCATCTGTTCTTTGAACAGATAGACCTTGAGTTGACGGTTATGATGAAGACACAAACTGCAAAGTCTGTTTGTGTACCGCTGCTACACAAAACTGTTGGCGCAGATATGCCGCGGGGTCACTGCAGCCTGGCGTATCTGTGCCAACAGTTTTATTCTTCAGGACACAACAGGACAGCTACAATCTTATAAAACATTATTTTGTAGCTTCAAGATTGCAAGCCATGTCAAATAGAACCCTATTGTCAAAATTATTGCTATGCTCGGTTGCATTAACTGTAATGCTCTCTTCTGTTAACGCACAAACTCCGGATTTGAGCTGGACGAAAAAAGTAGGCACCCGCAGCGTACCATCCTCAAAAAAAATATTCTCAGTAAACAAATACGGTGCGGTAGTAAATGACACCACCAAAGTATCTACCAAAGCCATCCAGGCAGCCATCGATGATTGCGCAAAAAAAGGCGGAGGCATCGTAACTTTTCAACCCGGTGTGTATGTAATGGGAAGTGTGTTTGTAAAATCTGGTGTTAATTTTCGCGTCGACAAAGGCGTTACGATTTTAGGCAGCCAGGATTTTGCTGATTATCCAGAGATCGATACACGCATTGCCGGCATTGAAATGAAATGGCCCGCAGCGCTTATCAATGTGATCGATCAGAAAAAAGCAGCGGTAACAGGCAACGGCATTGTGAATGCAAGAGGTAAGTTTTGCTGGGACAAATATTGGAACATGCGCAAGAATGATTACGATCCTAAAGGTTTGCGCTGGATCGTGGACTATGATGCCAAACGCGTAAGAACATTGCTGGTGCAAAATTCCAGCGACGTTACTTTGAAAGGAATTACTTTTCAAAATGCCGGTTTCTGGACCGTGCAGATATTATACTCAAGTTATGTTTCCGTAGATGGACTGGTGATCAGAAACAATGAAGACGGCAAAGGCCCAAGCACAGATGGAGTAGACGTAGATTCGTCAACCTGGGTATTGATCGAGAACTGCGATATTGATTGCAATGACGATGACTTTTGTTTGAAAGCCGGTCGCGATGGCGACGGACTTCGCGTAAACAAACCCACTGAATATGTAGTGATTCGCAAATGCATTGCACGCAAAGGTGGTGGCTTGCTAACTATTGGCAGTGAAACTTCAGGAAGCATCAGGCACGTACTGGCTACAGATCTTATTGGCAAAGGAACAGGCAATGGTTTCCACATCAAATCTGCTTTTACAAGAGGTGGCACTGTCGAAGATATCCATTTCCAAAACATACAATTGGACAGCGTAGCTACTGCGTTTCATTTCACGATGAACTGGAATCCTTCTTACAGTTATTCAAAATTGCCTCCGGCATATAACTACGATTCTATTCCTGAGCATTGGAAAAAACTATTGCAAAAAGTAGAGCCTGCACAAGGCACACCAACTTTCAGAAATATTTATGTGTCGAACATTACAGCGAAAGGTGTAAAGAAGATCATCAATGCAGAAGGTATGCAACAATCGGCACTGAAAGATTTTCATTTTACCAACGTTCACATTAGTGGAACAGATGCTGGCGAAGTAAGCTTTGCAGATGGTTGGATGTTTAACGATGTAACACTTACTCCTGCCAATAACGTGCCGTTGAAAGTGAGCAATAGTGGGAATATGAAATTGTAAAAACAATAACTGAATAACTGATTAACTGAATGATTGAATTATCGAGTAATTGAATTATTGATGATAGATCGATCTTCAAGCTCAGTTATTCAGTCATTTTAATAAAGCACTCGCTGTGAAAAAATTAAGGAACATACTTTTTCTCGGCATCCTCGGCCTCTTTGCTTTCAAGATGATGCAAAAAGATAAACCAGTATTGTACATTATCGGTGACTCCACTGTCAAGAATGGTAATGATACGGGAAAAGATTCGCTTTGGGGATGGGGCAGTTTTATGTATCAGTATTTTGATACAACAAAAATAAGCGTACGCAATCACGCCATAGGAGGAAGAAGCAGCCGGACTTTCATCAATGAAGGCAGATGGGCAAATATATTGTCGGTGTTGAAACCCGGCGATTATGTGTTGATCCAGTTTGGTCATAACGACAGCAGCCCGCTTGATGATACCGCACGTGCACGCGGCACAATAAAAGGCATCGGCGATGAAAGCAAAGAGATATACAATCCCATCACAAAAAAGCAGGAAGTGGTTTATACTTATGGTTGGTACATGCGTAAGTTCATCACGGATGCAAAAGCGAAAGGTGCCATACCAATTGTTTGTTCGCCGGTGCCACGCGACAACTGGAAGAACGGAAAGTTGGCCCGCAACACCGAAGAATATCCAACATGGGCCAAACAAACAGCCGAATCGCAAAAAGCTTTTTATATTGACATACACAATACGATCGCAGATAAATATGATCAGTTGGGCGAACAAAAGGTAAACACATTTTTTCCGAAAGATCATACGCATACCAATAGAGAAGGCGCTATTGTAAATACGGAAACAGTTGTGCAGCAATTGAAAGATTTGAATGGCTGCGACTTGAAGAAATTTATTTCGAAGTAAAGAAGACTAATAATGATCAAAACAAAATATAGTTTGTATAAGAAAGTATTGGTGCTGGCAGGCGCTTGCTTTATGATGAATGCCGGAACACATGCGCAGGTAAAGATTGACAGAGAGGCGCTGGTAAAACGGCACAATGTGATCAATGAAAAGTTTGACTCACTCAGCTCGCTTACAGTAGGCAACGGAAGATTCGCATTCACGGTTGATATTACCGGGTTGCAATCGTTTCCCGAAGCATATGCAGGCGGTGTAAACCTCGGTACAGAAAGTGAATGGGGTTGGCACAGCTTCCCGAATGTGAACGATTATAAAAGAGAAGATGCCTTAAAAACATACCAGCTCAACGGACGTGATGTAAGCTATGCCGTGCAATGGAACGAGGACGGCATTCATAAAAAATCTGCTGATTATTACAGGATCAACGAACATCGTTTACAGCTCGGTAATCTTGGTTTTGAAATACTGAAGAAAGACAATACACCCGTAACATTAAAGGACATTCAGAAAGTGCATCAGCAATTGAATGTCTGGACCGGAGAAATAGTTTCCACGTTTTTTGTGGAAGGAGAGAAGGTGATGGTAAGTACCGTTGCCAATCAGGATGATGATGTGATCTCAACCGCAGTTACTTCTTCGTTGTTGAAAGCTGGTCGCCTCAAAGTGTTTCTTCGTTATCCGTATCCAACAGGCGCATTCCTGGATGGCGGAACAAATTATACTGCTGATGATAAACATAGTTCTGCGATTGTAACACAGGGAAATGAATTTGTACGGCTAAAACATTCATTGGATACAACAAGCTACTATACCGAGTTATCGTGGAAAGGCAAAGCGTCATTAACCAAAAAAGGAAATCACTATTTCCTTTTAACTCCTCAAAATACTACGGGGCAATTTTCTTTCAGCTGCAGATTTGGCAAAGCTGAAAAGCAAACCTTGCCAACGTATCTGCAAAGTATGCAAAGCAGTTATGCGGCATGGACAAATTATTGGAAAACCGGTGCTGCGGTTGACTTTAAAGGTAGCTCGGATAAGCGTGCGTTTGAATTGGAGAGAAGAATTATTTTGTCGCAATATCTTTTGCGTGCGCAGGAGTCTGGCAACTATCCTCCACAGGAAACCGGTTTAACTTTCAATAGCTGGTACGGAAAGCCGCACCTGGAAATGCATTGGTGGCACTCTGCACAATATGCATTTTGGAACAGAACAGAGTTGTTGCAAAAATCGATGGACTGGTATAGCGATCCTGTAGTTTATAACAATGCCAAGGCCATTGCAAGACGTCAAGGTTATGATGGTGTGCGTTGGCAAAAGATGACCGACAATCCCGGAACAGAAAGTCCATCGTCTGTTGGCGCATTTTTGATCTGGCAACAGCCGCACTACATTTATTTTGCGGAGCTGTGTTATAGAAAATTTCGCGACAAAGCCACACTCGAAAAATACAGGGACAATGTTTTTGCGACAGCAGATTTCATGGCTTCCTATGCACGTTGGGACAGCGCGACCAATCGTTATATTCTTGGTAAGGGCTTGATCCCTGCACAGGAGACATTCAAAGCAACAGAAACATTCAACCCTATATTTGAATTAACTTACTGGCAGTGGGCATTGGCTACAGCGCAGGAGTGGCGTGTTCGTTGCGGTTTACCGAGAAATAAAAAGTATGACGATGTGATGCAGCATCTTTCTACATTACCGCAAACAAATGGTTTGTACTATCCTGCAGAAAGTGCAACAGATGCTTACACAAATCCAAAATACAAAACAGATCATCCGATAGTCGTTGGTGCAATGGGCATGTTGCCACCTGTAAAAGAAATGGATACAGCCGTGATGCGTAAAACATTTGATTGGGTTTGGAACAACTGGGCATGGCCCGAAACATGGGGATGGGATTTTCCTTTGGTGGCAATGTCTGCAACACGTCTTGGTATGCCAGATAAAGCAATTGACGCTTTGTTTATGCCAATCACAACAAACACTTATTTGCGCAATGGTCACAATTACCAGGATGGCAGGTTACGGATTTATCTGCCGGGTAACGGAGCTTTGCTCTCAGCGGTGGCCATGATGTGCGCTGGTTATGATGGCTGTAACATAGCAGAACCAGGTATTCCGAAAGACGGTAAATGGAAAGTGCGTTGGGAAGGACTGCAAAAAATGCCTTAACCATTCGACAACCTTTACAACTAATATATATGAACAAACGAAAAACGATTTTATTAACAGGACTATTGCTTGCAACTACGTTGGGTAGCTTTGCACAAAAGCTGCCAAAGAAAAAACAGGTGTTGAAATCAATCACACTTGCCAATAGTTATTTCATGCAGAAGTGGCCCGACGCAGGAAAGCCAATCATGACGAACATTGAGCGCCCAAGCAACATCTGGACGCGTGCCGTTTATTATGAAGGGCTAATGGCTTTGTACAATGTTGACAAGCAACAAGCTTACTATGACTACGCTGTACAATGGGGCGAAAAACATAAATGGGGCCTGCGCGGGGGTATTGAAACACGCAATGCAGACAATCAATGCTGCGGACAAACGTACATTGATTTGTATTTGATCGACAAAAAAGAAGAAAGAATAAAAGACATAAAAGCCAGTGTTGATTTGATGAAGGCTTCATCAAAAATAGATGACTGGAACTGGATAGATGCCTTGCAAATGGCGATGCCTGTTTACGCGAAGCTTGGCCATCTTTATAATGATACAAGCTATTACAACAGAATGTACGAGATGTATAGTTACACAAAAAATAAGCAGGGAGTGAATGGCTTGTACAATCCTGCCGATCATCTTTGGTGGAGAGACAAAGATTTTGTTCCGCCATACAAAGAACCTAATGGCGAAGATTGTTACTGGAGCAGGGGAAATGGTTGGGTGGTAGCGGCATTGGTAAAAACGTTACAGATATTGCCACAGACAGATCCGCACTACAAAGAATATTTACAGGATTATAAAGACATGCTAAAAGCCTTGCTACCATTGCAACGTCCGGATGGGTTCTGGAATGTGAGTCTGCACGACTCTACACATTTTGGTGGCAAAGAGTTAAGCGGCACTGCGCTGTTTGCGTATGGCATGAGCTGGGGAATCAATAACAACATGATTGATAGGGATACATATTTGCCTGCTGTTGTAAAAGCATGGAATGCAATGGCGAAAGATTGTGTGCACGCAGATGGTAAGTTAGGATTTGTGCAGGGCACCGGAAAAGAGCCGAAAGATGGACAACCACTTGGTTATGATAAAACGCCGGACTTTGAAGATTATGGTCTTGGTTGTTTCCTGCTTTGCGGAACCGAAGTGTATAAGTTGAAATAGTGCTAGGGCTGTAGCAATTTATACAGCCCTTCATATATTGTTGAGGATAGAAAGTTTAGTGGTCTGTCGGATGTTTAGTTTGAAAGCGGACAGGCAATATGGAATTATTTATTAAGCTAAGTATTAGCCCTATCACAATACCGAATAATGCCATTTGCCATATACGTTGATCACCCTTAACTGCAAATTTTACTATTAGGACATAAAATAAAGTAAATGCAGTTGCACTAAGAAAGTTTATTAGTAGCTGTTTTTTTATATTGAATATTATGTCCCATGTTAACATGAGCGCAAGGCTCATTAAAAATAAAGAGTTGCTACCAACGCCCGATTTTATAATAAACTTATCTGCTAGAGCAACGATTAACGGTACCCCAGCTATTATCAAAAATCTTTTTAAATAAACATTTATCATGGATTGTAATTAATAGTGTTGAATTTATTTGTCGGAACCAAGACGAAATCCATGTTGTAAGTCCAGCGGCAGCAGATGCCCCAATGC